>JAEIGA010008598.1_pt1 | contig 15479 bp, 13 predicted proteins | sample 9270691 | NCBI WGS metagenome assembly JAEIGA01 (sample SAMN17057246, study PRJNA624740) | gut metagenome | biome: biome; isolation source: fecal sample | host: Bos grunniens | place: China: Xizang | collected 2019
GCCGTGTTCACAACCATTGCATTCGGTGCCGCCGAAGAGGAGGAAATAGCGAACAGTTCACCGGGCATTGCGGCTTTCATATTCTTTGCAGTGGCATCTATAGCCCTTGCTTTAAAGGTTAAAGCGGAAAGCTGCGAGTAAGCGAGGGCAGAGGAAAAGTTTACTTTTACTATGCCGAGCGTGAGCAGGTTCAAGCACACACAGTGTGGTTAAAGCGGAGAACGGAAAGCGGAAAGCGGAGAACGGGAAGCGGAGAACTTGTGCAAGCGAGTGAACGGGAATTTATTTACGTACGCAACTCGCGCAGCCAAGTTTCAAGCACACAAAGTGTGATTAAAGCGGAAAACACTTAATGTGCTTGAATTTCACTTATCATTTACATTTTGCACCTTTGACAACATCGTCTTTGACTTTAGCCCCTACGGGCGTCGACCGTTGGTTCCGCGACCCGCAGGGCGCCACCTTTGCCGGCGCTACCTGCGACCTATCGCTGCCGATGTTGTCGAACCCTCGGTTTAATTAAACCTCGGCTTTCACCTTGCCGATGCCATCCTTCGGTGCTCCATGTAGGACTGCAGTATTATGGTAGCGCTTACCTCGTCTACCAGTTCCTTGTTGCGGCGTGCCATCTTGCCAATGCCCGACGCCAGTATTGCCTGATGCGCCAGCACCGATGTAAAGCGCTCGTCGTGGTACTCCACCGGCATATCTGGCAGAAGTTTGCGCAAGCGGTTGACAAAGGGCTCAATGCGGCACATATTCTCGGACGGGGTGTTGTTCATCTGCTTTGGCAGGCCAACAACAATGCGTTCAACAGGCTCGCGCTTGACATAGTCGAGGATATAGTCGACAAGCGTTGCGGTTGCCACCGTTGTCAGGCCGCCTGCAATAATCTGCAGTTCATCGGTCACAGCCAGACCGGTACGTTTCTTACCGTAGTCAATTGCCAGTATTCTTGCCATACTACACCTGTTGTCAATTTTGTTTCTGAACCCTCCTGCAGCCGAATGCGTATATTGTAACTATCACAAAGCAAAGCATTGGCAATGCATAGGAGACATTGACCGCCGGCATGCCAAACAAAGTGCCTGCATCAATAACCATTCCCTGCAATGGCGGCATCAGAGCACCGCCAACAATTGCCATCACAAGGAACGCCGCACCAAGCGAGGTATCCTCGCGGCTGACATTCTCGAGCGCAATGCCGTAGATTGTAGGGAACATGAGCGACATAAAGAAACTGATGGCAATGAGACAGTAAAGACCGGTCATTCCAACAATGAATATGGCACCTAGCGATGCAAGGGTTGCACAGGCTCCAAAGACGGCAAGCAACACTCCCGGCCTGCAGTAGCGCATGAATATGGTACTTACAAAACGTCCGCAAAGGAACAGTATCATTGCACAGATATTATAGTTCTGCGCCATTGCCTTGTTGATGCCAAGATTGTCGGCATACTGGATGATGAATGTCCACACCATTATCTGCGCCGCAACATAGAACATCTGCGCCACAACGCCAAAGCGATACTTCCTGTTGTGCCAGAGATTCCTGAGTGTGGTGGCATTGTTTGCACGCACAGCCCTCTCGCCCTGGAGATTTGGTATCACAACACAAAAGAACACCACGAATATTACCAGCACCACAATGCCAAGAGCCACATAGGGGTCACGTATTACGGCAAGGTCGTGCTCGCGTATTGGTGCCTTTTCGGCAGCCGAGAGTGTATTGTAGACCAGTTCACCATCCACGCGCTTGTCCGACAACAGGTTTGGCAGCACCACAAGCGATGCCACTGACATTCCAAGCAAAGAGCCTATCGGGTTGAATGCCTGCGCAAGATTAAGGCGGCGGGTAGCAGTCTCCTTTGAGCCAAGCGAGAGAATCAGCGGGTTGGCTGTTGTCTCCAGGAAGGCAAGGCCGAATGTAAGGATGTAGAGCGACACGCAGAAAAAGGCAAAACTCTGCTGTGCTGCCGCAGGAATAAACAGGAATGCGCCCACCGCGTAGAGTGCAAGACCTATCAGGATTCCGCGCTTGTAACTGTAGCGACGTATGAAGAGCGCCGCAGGCACTGCCATTGTCGCATAGCCGCCATAGAAGGCGAACTGCACAAGCGCGGCCTCAGAGGCCGGCAGTTCCATAAGTGTCTGGAATGCCGCCACCATTGGATTTGTGATATCATTGGCAAATCCCCAAAGTGCAAAAAGGGATGTGACAAGAACAAACGGCAACAGGTAGCGCTTGTCTATCAACTTGCTTTTGTTACTGATTCTGTCCATTTTGAAATGTCACTTTTCGTAAATGTGGAAAATGCGCTCCATCATGCGCCACTTCTCGTTCGATGAACTGCCGGGGGCTGCCTGCTGGAACTCTGACATATAATCCTCCCACTCCTGCTGGCGTGGAAGCGTAGAGAGACGCGCCATAGCGCTGTCCCAATCGAAATCGAGCGGTGTCTCCACAATCATGAACAGACGGGTCCCGACGATGTAGATTTCCATTTCAAGTATCCCGACACTGCGTATGCCATCGAGAATCTCGCTCCATGCCTCGCCATCGCTGTGGCGGCGTCGATACTCGGCTATAAGCTGTGGGTCGTCCTTGAGATCAAGGGTCTGGCAATAACGTTTCACCGGACCATTGTACTCCTTTACGGTGTATCCCTGTGTATTCTCTGTCATAATGCTGTGGGTATGATATCTGTCAAAAGCAAAAAAGGCCTCACTGTGGAAGCCTTTTGTTTTTTATTTGTTGTAAAGCAACCAAGCCTTCTGGTAATCGTTGTTGCGTGGGTGGTCGGCCTTGAACTTATCGCGTGCAATGGCAGCCTCCTCCTTTGTGTCGCATGATGCGCAGACAACACGATAGAGACCTGTCGCGGGGTTCTGCACAACGATTGCGCTGTAGCCCTCGTCGACCAATGACTGGCGAACATTCTCGGCACCCTCCTTGCGGCTGTAACTACCACACACTACGCTGAATGCCTTGAGTGAACCCTCGGCACCCGATGAAAGGACTACCTTCTCGGTGCGGTAAGTGGTATCGACAGGGTCTGTTGTTGATGACGCTACGGGAGCAATCTCCACAGCCTCGCTCTCCTGGCCGTTGCCCTCGGCAAGTTCGGCCTGACGAGCCTCGTCATACGCTGTTTTGTATGCATCCTTTGATGACTTACAAGATGTGAAAGAGAATGCCACACAAGCAGCAATTGCAATTACAAATAATTTTTTCATATAGTCTATATTTTATTATTTTTAGTCAAAATCTTTTGCAAAAATAGTAACAAACAGGCAAAAAACAAAGCCAACATGGATATTTTACCGTTTTTATACAGTTAATTTAACCTAACAGCAAAAAACAAAGTGCCAAAATGCTCCTTGACGGAATTTTTTCCTACCTTTGATGCACAAAAAACACGAAAAGGCTTGACAAACAATATTTTTATGAAAAAGATAGTTCTTTTAGCACTTGGCGCGGCTGCCCTACTCTCGTGCGGCACAGGCAAGAAGGTGGCAACAGCACAGCCGGCCATTGACAGCAATGTGATTTACAGCGAGTTCTTCACCGAGAAGACCATGCGTTTCGACTTTCACCACGCCGGTGACAGCAAGGAGGAGTTCTACTACTTTGACAAGGTTATCAGGGAGGGCGAATGGGCAGGTTCAAAGGTGTCGCTCATCAACCCGTTTGACTATGGCGAGCAGCACTTCCGCATCATTGACAAGGCGACAGGCAAGGTGATATACAAGAACAACTACTGCACGCTGTTCAACGAATGGCAGACAACACCCGAGGCCACAGCGACAAGCCGTTCATTCCCCGAGGGAGTGATTTTTCCCGAGCCTGCAAAGGACTTCTGCATTGAATTCTATGCCCGCAACAAGGTGACAAAGGAGTGGGAGAAGCGCTATGCCCAGGAGGTAAAGGTGAACGACTATAACATTGCAGTACAGCAACCACAGCACGAGTGCATTGACATTCACATTGGCGGCGACATCGCCCACAGCCTTGACATTGTGCTGTTGCCCGACGGCTTCACCGCCGACGAGAGGGAGAAGTTCCTTGAGTCGTGCAAAATGTGGAGCGACGCGCTTTTCAGTTATGCACCTTTCACACAAAACAGCCACCGCATCAATGTGCGCGCTGTGTGGGCGCCATCAAGGGAGAGAGGCATCAGCAAGCCCGGCATTGGCAAGTGGGTGGACAACCTGCTTGGCAGCCGTTTCTACACCCTCAACAGCGAGCGCTACCAGATGACCGAGAAGTTCCAGAAGGTGAGGGATGTTGCGGCAAATGCGCCATATGAGAGCATATTCATACTCACCAACACCGACAAGTATGGCGGCGGCGGAATATACAATTTCTACGGATTGGGCTCGGCGGGCGACACCGGCAGAACAGGCGAGGTGTACGTGCATGAGTTCGGCCACTCACTCATGGGACTTGGCGACGAGTACATTGAGATTGGAAACACAGTGAGCGCGCTCTACCCTGCCGGCAAGGAGCCCTGGGAGGCAAACCTAACACGCTTTGTCGACTTCAATGGCAAATGGGAGGGACTGATTGCCGATGGCACAGAGATACCCACCGTTGCGCCCGAGGGCTCAACCGAAAAAGATTGGGTGATTGGTGCCTACGAAGGTGGCGGATATCTTGAGAAAGGCATTTACCGAGGATGGCCGGAGTGCATGATGAAGGCGTTGACAGATTTCTGCCCGGTGTGCCAAAGAGCGATAATACGATATCTGGACTACATCTGCAAGTAAACATAACAAAAACGGCAGCCGCGCGGCTGCCGTTTTTGTTATGTTTACTTGCAATACGTTATCACCGTCTTGCGACCATCGGTATCAACATAGGACAAAGGATAGTCCTGACTGTCAAGTTCCCACTCGCCGTAGGCCTTCTCATCCTCGCCGGCATCGTTTTTCTCTATGACACCAAAGGGAAGATTGCGGCAAGTCTCGCCAATCATCCCAAACGCAGCCAACTGATAAGGAGCGCGATAAGGTATACCAATGAGAGGAACGCCCTGCTCCACACCCCAATAACCGAAATAGGCCGAGAAATCAAAATTGGTCTTGTTCTTTATCGGGTGATAATGGTAACGTCCCTGGCAGTTCTCGTAAACTTGGTCGGTGTATGTATTGTACTTCTTGTAGCCGGTGATATTGCCGTCGCCGTCGCGGGTCAAGTCGAAGCAAGTGCCGCCATCGACATAAGCCTGCTGCAGACGGGTTGACGAATACTCGAACGCAACCTGCGAGAAACGATTGAGCACTCCGTTTGAATTGAAGTTGCCGTAATGAGAACCGCTTGTGTAACTGTTCATGCCCGGAAATTCGGGATAGTCAACAGAAACGGTGTAGGCAACCTCGAGTTCCTCGCCACGATAGAAATAGTCGGCACCGGAGGCGAGATTGCAGTAGGTGGGAATGGTATCTTTGAACCCGCCATTGTTCACTATAACTGAAGTATGCACCACAATGTTGGACCTGACTGCCTTGATGCGATTCTTGGCATCATAGGTAAAGTTATGCTCGTGGACATCCTCGCCACCATTTGCCACGAAAGTTGTCTTTACCGATGAGACAAGGCGCTTGCCGGGGAGCGGTTGATAATGGGATACTGCAGTGTCGGCATCATACTCCTCGCTGCACGAAACAAAGCCTGCGCATAGCACAAAGGCAAATATTGACAATAAGTTTTTCATTGCTAGAATCCATTTATTCTGCGAATATCGCTCATTTTTGGCAAACGAGCAAATTATGGGGTATGTTTTATATTTATTTCGCAACCCGGCGAAAGCGATGTTTGTTCTTTAGTAAAAAAACAGGATTATGGCATTCATCGATTACTACAAGGTTCTGGGAGTGGAAAGGAACGCCTCGCAGGAGGAGATAAAGAAGGCATACCGCCGACTGGCAAAGCAGTACCACCCCGACCTTAACAAGGACAACCCGCAGGCAAAGGAGAAATTCCAGGAGATTAACGAGGCCAACGAGGTGCTTGGCGACAGCGAGAAGCGCAAGCGGTATGACGAGTATGGCGAGCACTGGAGGCACAGCGAGGAGTACGAGGCACAAAGACGCAATGCGCACTCGTACGGTGGCGGCGCGCAAGGGTTCGGGGCCTTCGAGGGGTTCGGTGATTTCAGCCGCAGCGCCGGGAACAGCAGCGGGTTCAGCGACTTTTTCGAGCAGCTCTTTGGCGGCGGTTTCAGCAGGCAGCAGAGAGGCAGCGACCTGCAGGCAACCCTGCAGATGACCTTGAAAGAGGCCGCAACAACGCACAGACGCATACTGGAGATTGAGGGAGAGAAGATTGCCATTACCATTCCCGCCGGCGTTGCCGACGGGCAGAAGATAAAGGTCAGGGGGCATGGCAGGGAGAGTGCCTACGGCAAGGGACGCGGCGATTTATACATCACATTCAGGATTGAGCCCGACAGCCTGTTCACGCGCGAGGGCGATGACCTGCACACCACAGCCGTATGCAATTTGTACACACTGCTGCTTGGCGGCGAGGTTGTTGTTCCCACACTCGACGGGAGCGTAAAACTAAGCATCAGGCCGGGCACACAGCCCGGCAGCCGCCTGCGGGTGAGCAGAAAAGGAATGCCGCACTACAGGCGCGAAGGACGCGGAGATATGATTGTGGAGATAAAAGTCACGCTGCCGCAGTTGAACGCCAAGCAGAAAGAACTGCTAAAAGAGGTACAGCGCGCCGGAGGGGGTTAATTAAACACCACAATATACCCATTGAGGTATGCCGCAAAGAGCAGCCATAGCATGTACGGTACATTCAGCCAGGCTGCTATGCGCCGGTATCCATAGCAGCCTATGACATAGGCCGACACTGCAAGAAACAGCGCAATGAGCACTACAAAGGCAACCAGCGGCTGGCGCAGATAGAAGAAGGTGAAACTCCAGAGCAGGTTAAGGAACAGCTGCACAAAGAAAAAAAGCATAAGCAGCATAACGCCATCCTTTTGCTTGCTCCACACAAGCCCGGCCGAGAGCCCCATGAGAATGTAGAGTATGCCCCAGACTAAAGAGAATACATAACCCGGAGGTGTCAAGGACGACTTTTGCAGCAAAGGGTACCATGTTTCCATTGACTCGCTTTGCAGCAGCATTGAGACATAGCCGACAATGAGCGCGGCTACAATAAACTTGAGAGATGATAACAATGTCTTCATTGTGTGAAAAAATAAGAAAATTGGTGGCAGGCTTTGAGACCTGCCACCAATTAAACATATCTTACACAGAATTGTTTGCTGCTGACAAAAAATGTACATCACTCGCCTGCAGGCTGCTCATCCTGCTGCTGAAGTTCTTTCTGCCTTTGTCTTTCGCGCACTACCTCGTTTATCTGAGAATCGGAGTAATAGGGAACCTTGCCCGATGGCACATACTTGCTCGATGATGAGAGGTGAGTGTCCTGGTCATCGAAGAAGATGTGTGCGCCGAACGCCTTGAGAAGTTCGTCCTTGCGCAAGCCGCCGAGGAAGTAGGCCTCATCGACATACACGCCCCACTTGCGCAGTGTCTTGATGACACGGAAATGCGACGGCAGGCTGCGCGAGGTGACAATGGCAAGACGCAGCGGAGAGAGTTCGATTGAGGTTGGAAGGCACTCCTGTATCTGCGAGAGTTTCTTGAGGAGATTGGCGAAAGGACCCTCCTTCAAAGGGATGTCGGCATTCTCTTTCTCATACTTGTAGAAGGCATCGAAGCCCTCGCGCTTGAAACGACACTCCGACTCATCGGAGAAGATGACCGCGTCGGCATCAAATGCAATCTTCACACGGCTGTCCTCGGGGTTGAAGTCGGTTGGCGGAGCATAGATGAGTGCCGAAGCACAGATACCCGAATCCATCACACGCTGCACATCGCCCTCGTCCTTTGAGAGGAAAAGGTCTACCGAAAAGGCCTTGAGGTACTTTGAGAGCGACTCACCGCCCGAGAGAGCCACACGGGTGATGTCGAGACCATACATATCGAGCGACTTAAGCATTCGCATACCGGTCTCGGGGCTGTTGCGCGACATTACGACCACCTCAACAATGGGGCGGTTGGCCTGCTTATTGAGTTCGAGCAGGCTCTTGACAAGATAGAAGGCTGTGCCCTTCTCCAGGGGGTCATCCTCATGCTCCTCCTGATACTGGCGGTAACGCGTAACGCCATACTTCTCAAATATTTCATTCTCTGCTTCAAGGTCGAACAGCGCACGCGAAGAGACACCGATGACCAGTCGTCCGTCAAGATTTTCCATTTATCCTAAAATTGTTTTAATGCTAAGAACCTCCTTTGAGTACAATGCGGCTATCGCATTGTCTAAACGGCCTAAGGAGGTGTCACGAATTCGTTAACCGTATGCAAAAATAACACTTTTGAGGGTACTTTTCAATAAAATTACAACAAAAAATTCTGCACAGATGCAACATATCAGCCAAAGGCTGCAGGCTGGTCGCAAAATCTCGGATTTTTTTATTATTTTTGCACTCATTATACTAAACGAACTTTTGCACAAGAACAAATGAATAAGAACTACCTGACACAAGTTGTCATTCTATTCTTGCTTACCATAGGTATATTATTGGGGTTATCGACGCTAAAGTCGACCGACATCAATTTTACCACTAAAGAGATTGATATACTGGGCAGCCTGCGCGACGCGCCAGCCAACGAGGAGCAGCCCGGCGACTACAACGAGGAGCAGCCATTGGCGGGTAGCGACAGCACCCTGGCGGAGGACCCGACAGCGGTTACAGGCGAGGAGGCGCAGGCGGACGTGGAGAGCACGATTGCAGCACCAGACAGCGTTGGCCACACAGCAGGCAAGATACCAGCGGCGGCAGCAGACAGCACTTTCGCACGCATAGATGTGTCGAACGTCAAGCGCAAGGCAGGCGATATCACCCTCATTGAAGACTACACTGCGGCGCAGGCAGGCCTAAAGAACCTGAAAGCAGCCATAGACGGCACACAACAACGCCCGGTGCGCATCGCATTCCTGGGCGACTCCTTCACCGAGGCCGACATCATGACACAGAACATACGCCAGTTGCTGCAGGACGAGTATGGCGGCTGCGGCGTGGGCTATATGCCAATGTATAGCGACTGCCCGGGATTCCGCCACTCCGTATCACACGTTTGCAACGGATGGGAGACACACAGTGTCATATCAAAACCCGAATACAGCAAAACATCGCTCACGCTGCAGATGCATCGTCCACAGGACAGCATAAAGACCAGCACCCGTTTCAAAGGCGTGAACAAACTGAGGCACCTTGACCACTGGGATGTGTCGAGGATTGGATTTATCGCCGACAGGGGAGGTGTCATCTCGGTAAAGACCGACTCGGGGAGCCACTCCTATGATGTAGCCCCCGACGCAAAGGCGCAGTTCATTGTAATCCCAGAAAGCACCAAGTCTTTGGAAATAAGATGCGACAACCGCGACATTGCATTCTGGGGCGCATGGCTCGACGGCCGCAACGGCATTGCTGTAGACAACATCTCGGTGCGAGGATACAGCGGCACCACCATTCCAAGCATACCGGCAGAGAGATTGAGGCAACTCAACGAGGCCATTCCCTATGACCTTGTTGTGCTGCAGTACGGCCTCAACAGCATGAACAAGAACGTTACCGACTATGCCTATTACACCACGCATCTTGTGAAGATGGTGAGCCACTTGCGTGCCGCATTCCCCAGCACAGACATTGTGATAATGGGAATTAGCGACCGTTGCCAGAACACGAACGGTGCAATACAGACAATGAAGGCAGTGTATGCCCTGCGCGAGGCACAGCGCAAGGCTGCCATCGAAACTGGCTGCCACTTCTGGGATTGCTGCGAGGCCATGACAACATTGGGAGGAATGGCTGCATTTGTGGAGAAGAAGTGGGCAAACAAGGACTACACACACATTAGCCGCTCGGGCGGAGCACAGGTTGCCGAGGAGTTTGTCAAGGCTTTGAAATATGCGCTTGAGCAGGAAGAGGTGGCAGCAGGTCCCCAAATGGAGGAAGAGGTAGCAGAACTGCAACCACTCCCTGTTGCCACAGCACAGGACGGGAGTGTAACAACACAAGACGAGACTGTAATCAATGAATAGGATTCTCACCGGCATATTACTGTTGTGCGCCATGCTGTGCAAGGGCACTGCGGTTGCACAAGATGCAGACAGCACGCTTGTCGTGCAGGACGACTCGCTCGCAACTGTTCAGTGCAGCACGCCGCAGCCCATCATAATCGACACCATCTCATGTGTCAATTTCGACGCAAATGCAATAACATTCAACGGGGCCGACTGGTCGCCACTGTTCCAGTCAATGGAGCAGTTGCAGGACACAACAGCCACCGGACAAAGGATTGTCACCATAGTGCATCTTGGTGACTCTCACGTGCAGGCCGGCTTCTTCACCGAGGCAATGCGCATACCCATGCAGGCCAAATGGGGCAATGCAGGAAGAGGACTCATCACCCCGCTGAAAATAACAAAGACAAACGAGCCTTTTGACTACCGCTTCACATCGCCCGAGAAGTGGCAATACAACCGCTGCTTGGGAAAGCGTTTCAGCAGCACTGTTGGTGTGGGAGGCATACTCATAGAGCCGCTGACCGAATCAATTGACCTCAACATTGAGACCATGAGCCTGCATGGAGAAGATGTAAAGTTCAACAGGCTTAGGCTGCTGCACACACCTGCAGACAGTTTCCCGCTGCTACAGCCCACCGATGAGCCTGGCGGGCTTGTCATCCACTCACCGTTTGCCGGCGAGACTTGCTACTCGTGGGACAGCCTTGTAAGCACCATAAGCCTGCATGGAACAAATAACCTCGGGCCATCAAATGCAGCCATCTACGGTGCGGCGCTGGAGAATGGCAGCAGCGGAGTAATAATACACTCAATTGGCAACAACAGCGCCACATACGAGTGCTATAACCGCATTGATGACTATGGCAAGAAACTGGCGGCACTGACCCCCAACCTTGTAATAATCTCACTGGGAACCAACGAATCGGTATACTCCACTTTCAGCAGTGAAAGGCTCGAGCGGGAGATTGACAGGCTCATAAGCGCAGTGAGGGAGGAGAACCCCGATGCCTTGCTGCTGCTCACCACCCCGGCCGAGAACATGCTGCGCAAGAGAAAAAAGAACAAGAGGGGAAGGCGCGTGACATACTATGCAAACAACGCCAACCTGCCGCGCGTGGCCGAGACAATAAGGGAGTATGGCGCCAGGAACTGCATTGCTGTGTGGGACTGGTATGCCATTGCAGGCGGCAAAGGCGCATGCGAGACTTGGATTAAGGAGGAGGGAATGAAAAAAGACCACATACACTATACACAAAAGGGATATACGCTGCAAGGCAGCCTATTATATCACAGCATACTAAACGCATATGAACAATATATTCGATAACCTAAGCCTTTCAAGACTGGGCGAACTGCTCTCATACCAGCCCGGACAGCCACTGATGTTCAACAGCGGCCTGTTCCTGTTCCTGTTCTGCGCTTTCCTGGTGGTTTACAGGATTGTATCCCGCCATGCAAGAGCACGCATGATATTTGTCATTCTCTTCTCGCTCTACTTCTACTACAAGTCGAGCGGCATATACATCCTGTGCCTGCTGCTGGTTACGCTGTCGGACTTTTTCCTGGGCCGCCTCATTGGCAAGAGCACGAGCCTAAAGAGACGCAAACTGTATGTGGCAACAAGTGCCGTAATCAATATTGGCATGCTGTGCTACTTCAAGTACACCACGCTCATTGTCACCACCATCAACAGGTTTCTCTCGGCCCCCATAGAACTGTGGGACATTGCACTGCCGGTGGGAATATCGTTCTTCACGTTCCGCTCGCTCAGTTACATCATTGACATATACCGCAACAAGATGCAGCCTACAGACAGCCTGCTCGACTATCTCTTCTTCCTCTCATTCTTCCCTCCACTGGTGGCGGGACCGGTTGTGAGAGCATCGGAGATGCTGCCGCAGATACGCCGTCGCCCAGAGATTTCGGGCAGCATGTTTGCCGAGGGCCTGTTCCTCATCATGTGCGGCCTATTCAAGAAGGTTGTAATATCGGACTACATAAGCATTAACTTTGTCGACCGCATCTTTGACGCACCGGCACTCTACACCGGGCTCGAGAACCTGCTTGGAATATATGGCTACACGCTACAGATATACTGTGACTTCTCGGGATACTCTGATATGGCAATAGGTATTGCCCTGCTCATTGGTTTCCGTTTCCCCGACAACTTTGACTCGCCATACAAATCGGGGTCTATCACCGAGTTCTGGCGACGCTGGCACATATCGCTATCGTCGTGGCTGCGTGACTATCTCTACATTTCGCTGGGCGGAAACCGCGTTCCAAAGTGGCGTAACTACTTCAATCTTTTCATCACAATGGTAATTGGCGGATTGTGGCACGGAGCGTCGTGGCTTTTTGTGCTGTGGGGGGCATGGCATGGACTGATGCTTGTGCTGCACAAGTTCTACCGCAGTGTTTTCCCGCCAAAGGAGCATGGGAGATTCGTTTCACAGGCCATCCATGTAGGCAATGTATTCCTTACGTTCAACATTGTGGCCATTGGTTGGGTGTTCTTCAGGGCCGACTCGCTGACCGTTGTCAGTGAGATGGGCACACAGATTCTTACCAGTTTCCACCCCGAGGTATTCCCGCAACTCATCAATGGCTATCCGTTTGTTATATTGGCCATTGTGGTTGGCTACCTGCTGCATTACACACCGCACGAAATGACATTGGCCCTGCGTGGCACACTGGAAAAGACACCGCTCATTGGCAAGGCAATAATATTCGCGCTTTTCATATACCTTGTGCTGCAAGTAAGGTCCAGCGAGATTGTTCCCTTCATCTATCTGCAGTTCTAATAAACTAAAAGAAGAGTGCTTTAAAACTGCAGTTTACTAACCGTAAACGAGGTTTTTAAAGACAAGCGTAACACAGAAATTTGCTTTTTAGTCACTTACTTTATTTCCTGTGGCTCTTTTCAATGAACAGCAACCCGCACAGTATGAGTGCTGCGCCAAGCAGCGCAAGCCATGTGACCCGCTCTCCAAGAAAGAGCGATGATGTAGTTATTGCAACAACGGGATTCAGATAGAGGAGATTGGTCGCACGCACTGTGCCTATTCTCTCGAGGCACCAGTTCCAGCCAAGAAAGCATAGCATTGATGCCACACACCCAAGAAACAGGATATTGCCCCACACGGGGAAACCACCGTCAATAACGGCGCCGTAATTTATGCCACGCAGCAGCACGATGGGCAGAATTGTCAAGAGGCCATATCCAAAGACCTTGCGCGTGATGAGCATATTGCTGTACCTTGCGCCCAGGCGCTTGATGAGCTGCGAATAGAGTGCCCAGCAGAGACAGGCTGCAAGGGCAAGTATATCGCCCAACGGAGAGAGTTTGAGGACAAAGTTGCCGTTGAAGACAACAAGCGCCATACCCGCCAATGCAATAACAGAACAGATAGCGCCGGCCTTGCCAAGACGCTCGGAGGGATAGCGCCACCCTACTATGAGTGCTGTGACCAGAGGGGTGAGGCACACTATTAGCGAGACATTGGAGCAGTAGCCATAGGCCAGCGCGTAGTTCTCGACTATGAAATAGAGCGAACCGCCGAAGAGTCCAAGCAGCAGTGCGGTGAGTTCGTCCCTTGCGCTGTCAAGAAAGAGCCTGCGGCCTGCCAAAGGCAGTATGAGCAAGTAGGCAATTATGAAGCGCAGAGTGAAAATCTCGTCGGGGCGCAGACCTGCATTAATGAGCAACTTAGTCTGGACAAATGTACAGCCCCATATCACCACAATGAGGAATGCGGCAATATAGGCCCAGAGCGAGGGTCGTGGCTGTACGTCTTTCTCCATTGCAGGATGTTTACTTGCTATACGCAAGTGCATCGGAGAGTTCCTGTGCACGCTGCAATGCAAGATGTATGTCGCTGCACACGTTCTCCTTGCCAACAAGGGCAACAATGCCGGCCTTGAGGAGTTTCTTCTCTACATTGTCGTGGACACCCGAGAGGATTACTGTCCTGCCCTCGCGATGCGATGCATTTATGAAGATCTCAAGATTATGAAGACCTGTTGCATCGATGAAGGTTACCTTGCGCATGCGGATGACGCGGATTGGCATTGCATCGGTGTTGCGGGTGAGTTCGTCGAACTTATTTGCGATACCAAAGAAGAAAGGCCCCTCAATCTCAAACACCTCGGCACCTGCGGGGATGGTGAGCATCTCGTCCTTCTCGCCATCGTTGTGAACGCCCATCTCGTCGCGGACAACTGAGATGTGAGCGCTCTCCATAGCGCGCTTCATGAACATTACAATAGCCATTACAAGACCTACCTCAATGGCCAATGTAAGGTCAAAGAAGACTGTGAGCAGGAGGGTTACGAAGAGTACGCTTGTACCCGACATTGAACTCTTGCACATTGAGACAATGGTTCTCCAGCCGCTCATGTTATATGATACCATCACAAGTACGCCGGCAAGACAGCACATTGGGATGAGTTTTACGAGACTACCCAGGAAGAGCAGCACAAGCAGCAGCACAAGGGTGTGAACGACGCCGGCAACCGGTGTGCGGCCACCGTTGTTGATGTTTGCCATTGTGCGGGCAATTGCGCCTGTGGCAGGGATACCGCCAAAGAATGGAGCCACAATGTTAGCCACACCCTGGCCAATGAGTTCGGTATTTGAGTTGTGGCGGTCACCAATGACACCGTCGGCAACCATTGCCGAGAGGAGTGACTCTATTGCACCAAGCATAGCTATTGTAAAGGCAACAGGAGCGAGTTCCTGCATTGCGCTGAAGAGTGTCTTGCCCTCGGGAATTGAAGGTAGGGTAAATGGGGGAAGACCTGAAGGGAGTTCATAGAGGTCACCAATAGTCTTGATTGTTGTGACACCGGCATACTCACGCAACAACCAGGCCAGGATTGTCATAACAACAATTGCAAGCAGTGAACCGGGAATCTTCTTTGAGAACTTGGGTGTTATGGCAATGAGAGCAACGCTGAGCAGTCCCATTCCGGCACTCCAGTAGTCGATTTTGGTGATGTTCTGTGCATAGCACACCCACTTGTCGACAAAGTTCGCAGGCACGTTCTCAATGCCAAGACCAAAGAGGTCGTTAATCTGTGTCGAGAAGATTGTGATTGCAATACCGCCGGTGAAACCAATGATGATGGGATATGGCATGAACTTGATTATTGTACCCAGGCGGCACAGACCCATTACCACAAGTATTATACCTGCCATAACGGTTGCTATTGCAAGACCGGCAATACCGTACTGCTGTATGACGCCATAGATGATTACGATGAAGGCGCCTGTGGGGCCACCAATCTGCACTTTCGAGCCACCGAGAATTGAAATGAGCAGACCTGCGATTACGGCAGTCATAAGACCCTCGGCAGGGCCCAC
>JAEIGA010008599.1_pt1 | contig 15479 bp, 15 predicted proteins | sample 9270691 | NCBI WGS metagenome assembly JAEIGA01 (sample SAMN17057246, study PRJNA624740) | gut metagenome | biome: biome; isolation source: fecal sample | host: Bos grunniens | place: China: Xizang | collected 2019
AAGAAGTTAGCGCTTTGTTTACAAGGAGCGATAACTTCGCCGTGTTTCAAACTTGAAGTGTAAAAACGACAGTTTTTACGGCAAAACGATGGTTTTGCAAAGATTTTACCGTAAGGTAAAAGATTTACTTCTTTTAGATTACAATAAAACGCCACCATTAGTCAAGTACCAAATCAAATTTTTTACTTGTGAAAACCTAATAAAAAAACACCAAACGTTTCCGCTTGGTGAAATTTTTTATAATTGTTTAATTATTTTAGCAGGGTTGCCCGCAATAACCACGTTGTCGCCAAAACTTTTAGTTACGACGGCGCCCGCGCCTACGACTACGTTGTTGCCCAGCGTAACACCGGGTAAAATTACGGCGTTACCGCCTATCCAACAATTATCGCCTATGGTTACGGGAAGACCTAATTCTACGCCGAGATAACGTTCTTCAGCGCGAACGGGGTGAGTTGCCGAGTATATGCAAACGTGAGGCGCTAACATACAGTTTTTGCCTATCATTACCCTATTTACGTCTAATATAGTGCAACCATAGTTGGCAAAGAAATTTTCACCAACGGAAATGTTTACACCATAGTCGCAATAAAACGGTGGTTGAACCCTTATATTCTCACCAGTGCTACCCAAAATCTTTTTTATGAGTTTATTTTGCCTTTTCTCGTTCGACGGGCAAAGCGAATTGTATTTTCCAAAGAGTTTTTTAACCCTTAAATGCAATTTTCTAAGCTCGGCGTCCTTTGGAGAATAAAGCATTCCGCTAAGCGCTTTTTCTCTTTCGGTCATATTAGTTAACGTCGGGGCAAAGCGGACCAGCAAGTTCTTTCAAGAAGAATAATTTGCCAGGTATGGTGGGAATAAAGCTTGAAGTAACGAAACGCGACGGAGCATAACGCAAAGTCATCCAAAAACTCATGCCTTGCCATTGCATACCCCTTGAGAATACGCCGTCCGCACCACCGATTGCATAGTCTGCTTTGAACATTAAGCCAGGGCCTATGGTGTTTGCTCTGCAAGGAACCATACTAGTTCTACTTCTAAACGAAGTGATTGCGTTTTGTTCAATAGTAAGCGGGTGGAGTTTTGCGCCGATTCTATAAGGTTGCTTTAACCATTCTTCATCCGAAGCAAATTCGCTACCGAATTGTGGTTCCCAGAAAGCGATATGGCACATTCTACCTATGCCGTAAACTAAAACGAGTTTAACGCCCCTAGCCTTTAAGCCTAAAATCTTTTCGGGGTAGCTCGGTAAATTGTCTTTGGTTGCAAAATTACGTTGGCTCTTAGGAACGGTTAGTTCGCCAAGCGGGTTATAGAAAGCGTTTTCCATCGTGGTTTGGAAAGAAGCTTCGCCCGTAATGGTGTTGCCTTCTCCGTCAGCCCATTCGTCCATATTAAAGCAGTGAACGTGCGAGCAACAAACGTTCCATTGTTTCAAAAAGTATACCGCCCACTTGTACATTCCCATAGGTCCTACGGGTAAAATAAAAGCAATTTCTTCATTTCTTTCTCTTGCCTTTTTGATTTCGTTTGCGATTTCGTGGCCCATCTTAACGTCGAATTCAGCAACGTTGTCGCACATTTGTGGTTCAAATTTTTCGTTCCAAAACGCTTGTCTTTCGAACACTTTTTCGGGTGGATTAGAACATATTTCGTCTATCTTCTTAAAATCCCAGCCTTCAGGGTAAAACCCTTCTAATAAACTTCCTTTTACAGTTGAATTAAAATCCATAACATTCTCCTTTTTATTGATTATATATTTTGTCGATTATCTCTTGGACGTGAACTGCGCGTTCGGTATAGAAATAATCGGTTTTACCGCTTTTTACAGTTTCTATAAAGTTTTGTATTTGTTTTAGGTAAATATCACCGTTTTCGCCAAAGTATTCGGTCGGCTCGTTAGTCGTTCTATTCTGGCTTGCGTCGTAATCGCCTTGTGGCAAATAAAGGTGTTTCATAACCCCTTTTTCTTCTTGGGCAAGAGTGTTCGTGCAAATGATATACCCCTTGTCGCCGTATAGTTCTAACTTGCTTTCCGAAGCCGTGTCGGGAATATTAAAGTTAACGTCTATATGCCCAAGCGTTCCCTTTTTGGTTTTGAATATAACGACACCGCCGTCTTCCACTTCGTAACTAAACGTTTTGGTGGAATAAAAGGCTTTTACGTCTTCTATCTCGTCGTCTAAAAGGTATTCGATAAGTTCGATACAATGCACCCCTAAGTCCATTATAGCGCCACCGCCACCTAAACTTTTGTTTACCCTATTCTACGGCAACAACTTATCCGTAGTCCCTTTTAGATATACTTGGCATTGACGGAACCCTTCTGCGTAATCAGCGCCACATTGATAGCCACGATAACGAGAACACGTTCTTACCATATCGCAAAAATCTATGTGGTCGTGGTCACGCATCCAAACTATTTGACTTTCGTGACAATTTAGCATTTCGATTTTTAAGTCTATGGTGTCGGTAACGTCAACGAACATAGTGGGGTTAAAGTTAACCCCCGCAAGCGTGTCCATATAGTATATAGGAACAAGTTTAGCGGGCGTATCGTCCTTAGTAAACCTATGAACGCTACATTTATAGTTGGGCAAGGTTGCCGTAAACGACGCGTCGAACACTAGTTTAGAAACTGAAGTGTGGTCGGGCATATAGTCGTCAGGGTCGTGCGTGATAATAAGGTCGGGGTTAGCGTATCTTATAACGTCTACCATCTTGTCACGCGCTTCACGATTGTTTTCATAAATCTCTAAATCGTCAAACCCGCCCCAAATAACTTCTATACCAGCAAGCGAGCCTGCCTTTTTCGCTTCGTTAGCGCGCATAACTTTTAACTCTTCCGGTGGAATTATAACGTGTCCTAAGTTTCCGCTAGAAGCGTGACAAACTATAACGGTATCTCCCCTAGCAACGCATTTAGCAAGCGTTCCAGAACAAGCAATTTCAATATCGTCTGGGTGAGCGCCTATCGCAAGTATTCTCATATAACACTCCTTATTTTGCTTTTTATTATACTTTAAAACAATACTCGTTATATTACAATATCTTATAATATACAAAAAGAGTAAAATAATCTACTTGTTTTATTTTGTAAATTATGTTATACTCTTTGTATGGCGAAGTATTTTAAGCATAAATTAGAAAAGTTGTTAGTTATAAATAAAATCGTAACCATACACTATTCGAAACTGAATAAGAATTTTTATTTTGGTGGGGAAAAACATAACTTTTGGGAGATGGTTTTTGTTGAAAAGGGTAGCGTTATAATTTCCACACGAGAAAAGGGCGACGTTAATTTAGAGCAAGGTCAAGCGGTTTTTCATAAGCCCAACCAGTTTCACTCGTTAAAAGCAAACGGAGTGGACGAGCCGAAGATTTTTATAATCACGTTCGACTGTTCTTCCGAAGCGGTTAATTTTTTTATCGATAAAATAATAAATATCGACAAAAAGTATTTCTATCTTATCTATTCTATTGCCGAAGAGAGCAAAAAGACCTTTGATATTCACCGTTTCGACCCCTATTTAACCAAGTTAGAACTCGTTAAAAACCCACTTCTTGGCGGAGAACAAACCATTAAAAACTGCCTAGAAATTTTGCTAATAAACCTAATACGTTCGGTTTTAGAAGAAAACGGCGGTAAAAACTTGTTCTTAAAAAAGGACGAAATAGATAGTAAACTGATTAAAGACGTTTACGATTTTTTGACCGATAACGTCAATAAAAAAATCTCTATCGACGACGTGTGCAAGGCTGTTAATTACAGTAAAGCGTACGTTTTTAGGGAATTCAAAAAGCATACGGGCAAAGGTGTGATAGAATATTTTAATATTCTAAAAATTGAAAAGGCTAAGTCTTTGATAAAAAATTCTAACTATTCGGTTAAAGAAATTTCGCTTATGCTCGCTTTTGACACGCCCAACTATTTTTGCAAAACGTTTAAAAAATACACTTCGTTTACGCCGACGCAATACAAAAATTTTAACGGGATTTAACAAAAAACGCATTGAACATTCAATGCGTTTTTATATTTTTATAGCGTTTTTGCGTTTAACGTTGACATTTTTTAAAAAATTGCATATAATAAATACGCTACAAATTTTTTTAGTTTTTTGTAAAAAGCTACAATTTATTAATAATTATTTATATTTTAAATCACGGATATAATCTTGATAGGATTATATCTAATATCGTTTTACAAAATCCGTGATTATAATAATTACTGAATTGTAGCTAAAAAAAGTTGTAGCAAACTTACGAGAAAGGTATATTCTATATTTGCCGTGTATCGTAAGGTATACGGCATTTTTTTAATAAACTTAATCAAAAATATAAGCCGTTTGAAAACAATACTTTGTTTAAAGCGGTTTTTCTTTTTAGGGGGTTAGTATGAAAACCTGTTGTTTTATCGGGCACAGAAACACAGAAGAGACGCCAAAATTACGTGAAAAATTAGAAGAAACTATTTTGCAACTTATAAAAGAACAAAAGGTTAAAACTTTTTTGTTTGGCAGTAGAAGTGGCTTCGACTATTTATGCCTAGATATCGTAACGGAACTTAAAAACGAATTTCCCGACGTTAAGCGTATTTACGTTCGTTCACACTACCCTTTTATAAACGACTGTTATAGAGAATTTCTTTTAAATAATTACGACGATACCATAATGCCTTGCGGGTTAGAAAACGCAGGCAGGGCTTCTTACGTAGAAAGAAACCAAGCCATGATTAATGATAGTGATTTTTGCGTTTTTTATTATAACGAGAACTACGCCCCGCCAGAAAGAAAACTTTGCCGAAAATCGATTTCTACCTATCAACCTAAAAGCGGGACGGCGGTCGCCTATCAATACGCCAAACAAAAGAAAAAGAATATAATAAATCTATATAAATAGAGAAAAGGCGTGGCATACTGCCACGCCTTGCCCCTTAAAGCGCATCGATTAACGTTGCGCTTTTTGTTTTTGTTGGTGATTATTGGATTTTAGTTCGTTATTAACCATTATAAATATAACTTTTAGTAACATGGTCTGAAATATCATACACTGCACGATAAGTTTTACTTTGCTCGCCACTTTCAGTTAAAATGGTTATTATTACGGTGCTATTTGTCATCTCGACAGTTGTAAAAATTACAGGATAGTATTTTTCGCCGTTATAGTAATACCCCGAGCATGAAACTACGGGAAGAATATCTTCGGTTAAACCATCCAATAATCCAAGAAGTGAATTATATTTTTCGTTGGTTTCGTTCGTAAAACTAAATCGTACCTTGATACTACTTGTAGTATCGTCTTCTTCGGCTGTACCATTCGTTATTTCTATTAAAATATTGTGTCTATACACGGTAGCGTCTATATTAATTGCTTCATTGAACGCTTCGTCTATTTTTTCTTGAACGTAATATACGTTAACTACGTCTAACGGATTTGAAGGTCTAATTATAACATTCCCTTCTTGAACGCCAACCTTAAAATAACCATTATTATCTCTTACGGGCACCACGCCTTCTGCAGTAGATATCGAGCATTCGGTTAACGTTTGATTGCCGTTTTTGTCAACGGAATAAAGCATTGTTTTACCCGAAACTCCACTTTCTATATCGCGCTTTTCAGTTTGTAATTGTTCACATTGTGATTGTATTTGAGAAATGTTATTTATTATTTCTCCATAAACGTCGTCTGGTTCTTCTTCTAGTGGTGGCACGCCCTTTTCTACTGTAAACACGTTGCTTGCGGTGGCTATTTTTTCTCCGCTATCAGTATATGCGTAAAACTGAACGGTTACCGCGCCCGACTGTTCGGTTATAACGGAAGGGATTTCGTAAGACCACATATTGAATACGTTTCCGTTTTCATCTACTACCTTGTCTAGTCCGTTTTCGGTAAGAAGTTTCATCTCTCTCATACCACTAACCGTTTTATCGGGCAGTTCGAAAGACACCGTTATTACGTTTGTTTTTGATAACGGGCATACGAAATACACTGTGTTTGCTCTATTAGAGCCTTGATATACTTTCTCAGACACGCCCTTTATTGCGTTGCCCGAGCCGTCAAAATAAAAAATCATTTTGGTTTTTTCTCCTTTTTTTAGTTAATTTAACCACACGATTTTTATTTTTCAAGACTTTAATGACAAAAATTTACAAAAAAAATTCCGCGCTCGCTTATTTTTTTGCGAGTGCGGAGTTATTTATACTAAAAATGGGGTTTTATTTACTCGGTGAACGATTATTTCATCTATAACCGCGTTGCCACGGTTCTTTAATAAGAACGCAACTATATCGGCAATCTCTTGCGGAGCAATCATACCTTCACCCGTTAGGTCAGGACGAGAAATCTTTATCATATCGGTGAACACTCCACCAGGCGATATTGCGTGTGTGCGTATATTTTCTTTATACACTTCGCTCGCTAGTGCTTTTGTAAAACCGAGCAAAGCGTGTTTTGACGCCGTATACGCGCTTTGGTTTTCGTAACCTGCGTGCGACACCACCGAACATATATTAATTATGCTAGCCCTATTAGATTTTTTTAAGTACGGCAACGATTTTTGGCACAATATATACGGCACTCTAAAATTTATCGCCATTATTTTATCTAGCGTTTCTATCGCCGTTGTTTCAACACTTTCGTTAAAAGCAAGACCCGCGTTGTTGATTAGAACGTCTATTCCGCCCGTTTTGGCTACCGCCTTTTCAAAATTTTCAAAAAGTGCGGTATCGTCAGTTAGGTTAAACGAAAAATATTCGCATTTCCCACCGATGCTTAAAATCGCATTTTTCGTTGCTTCAAGTTTTGCTTTGTTATTACCGCCGAACAAAATAATTTCAGCGCCTTCTTTGGCAAGCGTTAGGGCGATTTCTCTACCTATTCCGCCACTGCCACCCGTTAAAAAAACCTTTCTATTTTCTAAAAACATTTTACTCACCGTATAAAGTTGCTTTCATAACGGCTTTTATGGTGTGCATTCTATTCTCAGCTTGATCGAACACTATTGATTGCTCGCTCTCGAACACTTCGTCCGTTACTTCCATAGCAGAAATATTGAATTTTTGTTCTATTTGTTTGCCAATAGTCGTACCTAAATCGTGAAAAGCGGGCAAACAGTGCATAAACACGCAAGATTTTTTTGCGTTCTTCATTAGTTTTGCGTTTACTTGATATGGCAATAATTTTGCAATACGCTCTTCCCAAACACTATCCGGCTCGCCCATAGAAACCCAAACGTCCGTATATATAACGTCGGCGTTTTTAGTTGCTAAATTGGGGTTTGAAATAAATTCTAATTTAGCGCCCGTTTCGTTTGCTATTTTTAAGCATTCATTTACTAAATCTTCGTTAGGGAAATATTCTTTCGGTGCGCACGCAACGAAGTGCATACCCATTTTTGCGCAACCAACCATTAGAGAATTACCCATATTGTATCGCGCATCACCCATATAAACGAGTTTTTTGCCCGAAAGAGCGCCAAGTTTTTCTTTTATAGTTAAAAAGTCTGCAAGTATTTGCGTGGGGTGAAACTCGTTGGTTAGCCCGTTCCAAACGGGAACGTTTGCATGCTTTGCAAGTTCTTCAACAATTTCTTGACCGTAACCACGGTATTCTATCCCGTCGTAAAGTCTGCCAAGAACACGCGCGGTATCGGCGATACTTTCTTTCTTGCCGATTTGAGAGCCACTAGGATCTAAATAAGTGGTCGTCATGCCTAAATCCGAGCAAGCCACTTCAAAACTGCAACGCGTTCTCGTACTCGTTTTTTCAAAGATGAGAGCCACCGACTTGCCTTGCAAAACCCTATGTGGTATGTTTTGCTTTTTTTGTAGTTTAAGCGTGCTTGCCATATTTATTAAATAGTTAATTTCTTCGGGTGAAAAATCTAAAAGTTTAAGAAAATTTTTGCCTTTTAAATTCATTTTTACTCCTTTCCTATTACTTCTTTTATAACGTTAATTGCCTTTTCTAATTGTTTTTGTGAAATATTTAGCGCGGGTAATAATCTTATTTTATCCTTTGCCGTAAGGCACAAAACACCCCTTTGTAAACACTCGTTTACTACCGTTCTTGCATCTTTTTCGGTTTTAATACCTATCATAAGCCCTTTTCCCGTTACCGAAACTACGCCTTTTGCATCTTTCAATGAATTAAATATATATTGACTCTTTTTATTGACGTTATCTAAAAACGTTTCGTTTAGTTCGCCCAAAACCGCTAGCGCGCCTGCACATGCAACGGGGTTTCCACCATAGGTTGAACCGTGATCGCCAAACGAGAGAGTTTTTTCTACCTTTTCGCCCATTATACAAGCACCGATAGGCAATCCACCGCCTAAGCCTTTTGCCGTAGTTACAACGTCTGGCAAAATGCCGTAATGCATATAAGAATATAATTTACCCGTTCTTCCATTGCCCGTTTGAACTTCATCTACGACAAGCAAAATATCCTTTTCTTTGCAAAGTTTGTCTATTTTAGTAACGAAATCTTGCTCTAGCGCAACTACTCCGCCTTCGCCCTGAACGAGTTCTATCATTATAGCAACGGTATTTTTGTTAACTAGCGCTTTTACACTTTCAAAATCATTTGCGTTAGCGTATGAAAAGCCTTCAGTCAGCGGAGTGAAATCTTTATGAAAACAGTCTTGTCCCGTTGCCGACAACGTGGTTATCGTCCTGCCGTGAAAACTGTTTTTAAGCGTTATTATATTGAACGCGGTTACGCCCTTTTTCTCCACACCGTATTTACGGCACACTTTAATGGCGCATTCGTTGGCTTCTGCACCAGAGTTAGAAAAGAATACTTTTTTTAGCCCCGTTCTCTCCACTAACGTTTTAGCAAGAAGAGCGCAAGGCTCACTGTAATACAAGTTAGACACGTGTTGAAAACGGTTTATTTGGCTTTTCACCGCCTTTTTCCATTTGCGATTAGCAGTGCCAAGCGCCGTTACGCCTATCCCCGTGCCCATATCTATATATTTTTTTCCGTTTACGTCCTTTAACGTAGAGCCTTTTCCGCTTACTATTTGAACGGGAAAGCGCGCGTAGGTGTTTGCGACGTATTCTTTATCTATTAAAAAAACGTTGTCCATTATTCGTCACCTTTAACGAGAGTACCCGCACCTTCGTCGGTTAACGTTTCCATTAAAACGGCGTGCGGTACACGACCGTCTAGAATAACCACTTGTTTAACACCGTGGTTGATGGCTTCTATACAACAATCTACTTTTGGTATCATTCCACCACTTATCACGCCGTCTTTGTAAAGTTGCTTAGCTTCTTTCACGGTTAACTGAGAAATAAGCGTCGAAGCGTCGTCTTTATCTCTTAATATTCCGTCAATGTCCGTCATCATAATTAGACTTTCCGCACCGAGTGCGCCCGCTAGATACGCGGCTGCCGTGTCGCCGTTGATGTTATACGTATTGCCTTCGGCGTCACAACCGATAGTGCTTACTACGGGAATATAGCCCTTTTCAAGCAATACTTCAACGGGGCGAATATTTACCTTTTCTATCTTGCCGACGTAACCTAAACGGCTATCTTTCATACTGCATTCTATAAGTTTGCCGTCCGCGCCCGAAATGCCCATCGCCATTCCGCCTTTTTTGCCCAAAAACTTAACGAGCGATTTATTTATTTTCCCCGCTAAAACCATTTGAACTATGTCTACAGTTTCTTTATCAGTAACTCTTAGCCCGTCGACAAACTGAGCCTTTTTGCCGAGTTTATTCATCATTTCTGAAATTTCAGGACCACCACCGTGTACGAGAACTACTTTAACGCCTATTAACGACAACAACACTATGTCTTCCATTACGTGTTCTTCAAGCGTCTCGTTTACCATAGCGTTCCCGCCGTATTTAACAACTATAATCTTGCCGTTATAGTGTTGTATGTAAGGTAGCGCCTGCGTTAGTATTTCCGCGCGGAACGCGTTCGTTATATTTTTATCCATATCTATCTTTTACTCCTTTTTAAGTGCGATAGTCTCCGTTTATTTTAACGTAATCGTAAGTTAAATCACAACCCCAAGCGGTTGATTCTTCTATTCCGTCGTTTAAGTTTACGTTTATTATTATTTCTTTTGCGCCGAGAACTTTTTTCGCTTTATCTTCACTAAAATCTATCCCGCTACCGTTTTTGCAAACGGCAACTTCGCCGTTTTCGGATATAAAACTAACGTCTATCTTATTAACGCTAACGTTTGCTCCGCTATACCCTATTGCGCACAAAACTCTGCCCCAGTTAGCATCTTCACCGAACATTGCCGCTTTTAATAGGCTAGAACATATAACGCTTTTGGCAACTTTTTTCGCCGTTTCTTTATCCTTAGCGCCACGAACGGCACATTCAAGGAGTTTGGTTGCGCCTTCGCCGTCGCCCGCAATCATTTTACAAAGCGCAACGGTTACCGTGTTTAACGCTTTCATAAACACTGCATAGCTTTCGTTCTTTTCGGTAATCTCGGTATTGTTTGCCATGCCGTTTGCAAGTAGCACCACCATGTCGTTAGTAGAAGTGTCCCCGTCTATACTAACCATATTAAACGTTTCTTGCACGTCGGTAGAAATTGCTTCTTTTAACATTTGTGACGAAATCTTAACGTCGGTAGTTATGAACACTAGCATGGTTGCAAGGTTGGGGTGTATCATACCGCTTCCCTTTGCCATACCGCCTATGGTACACTGTTTTCCGTCTATTTCAAAGGTTACGGCAACCTGCTTTTTAACCGTATCCGTAGTTAAAATTGCTTCGGACGCAAGTTCTTCACCTTCTTTCGAAAGCCCCTTAACAAGCGACGGAATTCCCTCTTCGAACGGTTTTATTGAAAGTTGTTGACCTATAACGCCGGTTGATGCCACCACCACGTCGTCACTTGCAATAGACAACTCTTTGGATAAAAGCGCGCAAGTTTGGTTTGCAATTTCTTCTCCGTTAGCGTTACAAGTGTTTGCGTTACCACTGTTTATAATAACCGCTTGCGCGTAACCGTTTTTTATGTTTTGCGCCGTTACCGTAAGTGGCGCGCCCTTAACTAAGTTGGTTGTATATACTGCCGAGCACGAGCACTTTTCTTGGCTATATATCAACGCTAAATCGCGTTTGGTGTGGTTTTTGCGTATTCCGCAATGTATTCCGTTTGCCGTAAATCCTTTTGGAGCACAAACTCCGCCTTTTATTATTTCCATTATAGTCTCCCTAAATATTCAGCCCTTTGGTTTCGTTTATGCCAAGCAACACGTTCATGTTTTGTATTGCCGAACCCGAAGCGCCTTTGCCTAAATTATCAAATCGTGATACCAACAGTATCCTTTCTTCGTTTCCGTAAACGGAAAGCGTCATATCGTCTTTGCCCTTTCTAGAACAAGCGGACAAAAACCCACCTTCGTCGTCGTTAACAAATTTTACTACCCCGTCGGTATATTTGTTTTTATATATTTCAATCACGTCGTCCAAACTGCCTTTTAACTGGCTTTTGAATAACGGAACGGTAACTTCCATACCGCAATCAAAAGGCGCTACTATCGGGCAAAAACACGGCTTGTTTTCTAGTCCTGTTACGTGAGCCATCTCTTTAAGATGTTTATGTTGTTGACCTAACGCGTATTGACGGGGTGCGGACAATAGTTCGCTTCGACAAGGCGAGACGTATTCTTCTATCATCTTTTTTCCACCGCCGGTATATCCCGTTAGAGAAAAACAAGTCAGTTTTTCTGTCCCGTCAATCAGTTTGTTTTCTACAAGCGGTTGTATAAGCGCAATAAATCCGCTTGCGTGACAGCCGGGGTTTGCAATCCTTTTTGACGTGCGGATTAGTTCACGGTTGTTAGATATTTCGGGAAAACCGTACACCCAACCGCCGTCCGTTCTAAACGCCGTAGACGTATCTATAACCGCAACGCTTTTGTTTTCTATCATAGAAACCGCTTCTATCGAAGCAACGTCAGGCAAACACAAAAACACGACGTCCGCACTATTTAACGCTTCTTTTCGAGCGGACAAGTCCTTTCTTAATTCTTCAGGAAGAATTAAAAGTTCAACGTCGTCTCTACCCGAAAGTCGCTCTTTAATTCTTAATCCGGTAGTGCCTGCACTACCATCTACAAATACTTTTACCATTATTTTATTTGACCTTTAACGTAATCTATTTGATGCTCAACGGAAGCAACCGAAGTTCCACCTTGTGAAATACGCTTATTTACGCAAGTTTCTAAACTTATTTGTTCATAAACGTCGTCGTCAAACAGTGGACTAAATTTCTTGTAGTCTTCTATTTTAACGTTTTCTAATATCGTACCTTTCTTTATGCATTCTGCAACGATTTGCCCAGAAATTTTATAAGCAGAACGGAAAGGCATGCCCTTTTTAACCAAGTAATCGGCAAGGTCGGTGGCGTTTATAAAGCCTTCTTGCGCCTTTTTCTTCATGTTTTCTTTTATCGCCTGCATTTCTTTAAGCATAGGAGTGAATACGTTTAAGCATGCGTTTACCGTTTCAAGCGAATCAAAAATGCCTTCTTTATCTTCTTGCATGTCTTTGTTATAAGCAAGCGGTAAACCTTTAAGCACCGTTAAAATACCCATTAGATTGCCGTAAACCCTACCCGTTTTGCCACGGATCAATTCCGCCATGTCGGGATTTTTCTTTTGTGGCATTATCGACGAGCCCGTCGTAAAACTATCCGAAAGTTTTATAAATTTAAACTCCCAACTCGACCACAATATTATTTCTTCGCAAAAACGTGATAAGTGCATCATAATTATGGCAACGTTACTTGCAAACTCAACGGCAAAATCTCTATCGGACACGCCGTCTATACTGTTTAAGCAAATAGAATTAAACCCTAATTGCTCTGCTTCATACTCCCTATCCGTTTCGTAAGTAGTACCCGCCAAAGCGCAACTACCTATAGGGCTAACGTTTATACGTTTAAGATTTTCGGTTAAACGTTCTCTATCGCGTAAAAACATCATGGCGTAAGATAGCAAATGGTGACCGAAAGTAATCGGTTGAGCGCGTTGCAAGTGAGTGTAGCCCGGCATTATAACGTCCTTGTACTCTTCCGCTTTGTCGGTTATAACCGTGATAAGCAAAACCAACTTTTTTATAAGCGTTTCAACCCCGTCTCTTAAATACATTCTAAAATCAAGTGCAACTTGGTCGTTCCTACTGCGCGCGGTATGAAGTTTTTTACCAACTTCGCCCACCCTTTCGGTTAAAACGCGTTCGATAAACATATGAATATCTTCTTCGGTATAGTCTATTTTAAGCGACCCGTTTTCTATATCTTCTAAAATTGCTTGTAAGTTAACGATAAGCGTTTCCGCCTCAGCTTTGGATATAATGTTCTTATGCCCAAGCATCATTGCGTGCGCTATGCTACCCTTAACGTCTTGGCTATACATTTTGCTATCTACTTTTATAGAAGAATTAAATTCGTCGGCTACTTTTTCGGTTTTACCGTCAGTAACGCCTGCCCACATCTTTGCCATTTTTTCTCCGCTAATAAATAAGAACTTGTCCTGCGATTGCAGGACAGCCTTATTTTATTGTCTATTATTTTTTATTATTTCTTGTTCTTTGCGTTTACAGTTGCTTGAACTTTGATAGGCAAACCAAACAAGTTGATAAATCCGTCTGCGTCTTTTTGGTTATAATCACTTTCACCAAAAGTTGCAATTTCTTCGCTGTATAATGAATAGTCACTCCAAACGCCAGCGTTTATCATATTTCCTTTATAAAGTTTTAGTCTTACTTTACCAGTTACTTTTTCTTGCGTTTTGTCTACGAAAGCCGAAAGTGCTTCACGCAAGGGAGTGAACCATTGTCCGTTATAAACGAGTTCACCGAAAGTTATTGCTAGTTTCGCCTTTTCGTGCATGGTTATTTTATCTAAGCATAGTTGTTCTAAAACACTGTGCGCTTTATAAAGAATTGCGCCACCCGGAGTTTCGTAAACACCACGACATTTCATACCAACCAGCCTGTTTTCTACGATATCTAAAATACCTATGCCGTTTTCACCACCTATCTTGTTTAATTTTAAAATGATTTCTTTCGCGCTCATCTTCTCGCCGTTAAGTTTGGTGGGAACGCCCTTATCAAATTCTAATTCAATATACGTGGGTTTGTCGGGTGCGGTTATGGGTGAAACGCCCATTTCTAAGAAACCTTCTTTTTCGTAAGTAGGTTCGTTGCCCGTGTCTTCTAAATCCAAACCTTCGTGAGATAGGTGCCACAAGTTTTTGTCTTTAGAATAGTTAGTTTCCCTATTAATTTTTAAGGGTACGTTATGCGCTTCTGCGTAATCAATTTCTTCTTCCCTTGATTTAATATCCCATATACGCCAAGGTGCGATTATCTTCATATCCGGGCAGAAATGTTTTAACGTTAACTCGAAACGAACTTGGTCGTTACCCTTACCCGTACAACCGTGGGCAATTGCGTCTGCCCCTTCTTTAATAGCTATTTCAGCAAGCGCTTTTGCTATACAAGGACGTGCATGGCTAGTACCAAGCAAATATTCTTCGTAAATTGCGCCAGCCTTAACGCATGGAATAATATAGTTATCAACGTAATCGTCGGTTAAATCTAAAACGTATAATTTAGAAGCGCCCGTCTTTAACGCCTTTTCTTCTAAGCCGTCTAATTCGTCTGCTTGGCCAACGTTACCTGCAACTGCGATTACTTCACAGTTGTTATAATTTTCTTTTAGCCAAGGTATTATAATAGAGGTGTCAAGCCCGCCTGAATATGCTAATACAACTTTTTTAATTTCTTGTTCCTTCATTTTTAATTTCTCCTCTTTTATTTTCGATTGTAATTATACTCTCATTAAAGTTTTATGTCAACTTTTTTTGTATACATTTTTTAATTTTTATATAAAATATTCAAAATTTACTTTTTTATTCGTTTTTTTATGAATAATTTATTTTTTATGCGTTTTGATATTTTAGATAAAAAAATAGCGTAGCAATTTGCCACGCTATTTAATTTTTGTTTTATCTAAAACTATTTAACGATTTTAGAAACAACGCCCGAACCTACGGTTCTACCACCTTCACGGATAGCGAATCTTAAGCCTTCTTCCATAGCGATAGGAGTGATAAGCTTAACGTCCATTTTAATGTTGTCACCAGGCATAACCATTTCTACACCTTCAGGAAGGGTTATAGAACCGGTAACGTCGGTAGTTCTGAAATAGAATTGAGGACGATAGTTGTTGAAGAACGGAGTGTGTCTGCCACCTTCTTCTTTGGTAAGGATATACACTTGACCTTCGAATTCGGTGTGGGGTTTAACTGAACCCGGTTTAGCAATAACTTGACCACGTTCGATATCTTTTTTGTCGATACCACGAAGAAGAGCACCAACGTTGTCACCTGCTTGAGCTTCGTCAAGAAGTTTTCTGAACATTTCAAGACCTGTGATAACTGTGTTTCTTGATTCTTCTTGTAAACCAACGATTTCAGCTGG
>JAEIGA010008600.1_pt1 | contig 15479 bp, 11 predicted proteins | sample 9270691 | NCBI WGS metagenome assembly JAEIGA01 (sample SAMN17057246, study PRJNA624740) | gut metagenome | biome: biome; isolation source: fecal sample | host: Bos grunniens | place: China: Xizang | collected 2019
GTATTGTCCTTCTAGACCATTGATGCGAATCTGCGGTACGCCGCAGTTGGAGCAGGTCTCTTCTACGCGAAGACCCGTTTGAAAATTCAGCACATCTGCCATTGAGTTGGAGGTGGTGGACTCAATGATAAGTGGAGAGATTACATTCACGATGGTAGCTACTTCTTTTTGCTTGGTAGCATACTTATTGGCTGTAACCACCACATTATCAATGAGGAATGAAGCCTCTTGAATGGCGATGTTTAGTTCTAATAGAGTGTCACGATGTAGGGTGACTGTCTTTTCTACGCTCTCATAGCCAATCATGGAGAATAGCAGCGTTAGTTGACCTTCGGGTAGGTTTTTGAGGTAAAAGTGCCCCGACTCGTCAGTCAGGCAACCCAGTGAAGTACCTTTTACTTGTACATTTACAAAAGAAAGATGCTCCTTGGTATGAGCATCCAATACGTGTCCTGCAATGTGTGCATCGGTAGCGTCATTCGCCATAAGGGGAAAAATTGTCAGTAATCCAAGTAGGATAAAAAGTAATTTAATGATTTTTTTCATATAAATGTTGTGTATATTTTTGACCTTTAAAACCGGGTGCAAAGGTACTGCTTTTTTAGGAAGTGGACAATCCCCAAAAATAGCGAAAAAGAAAATGGTGTGCCATCGATGACACACCATTTTTGGGTAATGTAGTGTTGTTTAGTGTTGTTTAGAGTTGTTTTGTACGAAGACAATTCTACACCATTCTACACTATTCTGCACTATTCTACACTATTCTGCACCATGTTACATTAATCAATCACTTGACCAAGAACGTTATACATTACGTTATCTTGGAGGATATACATCTGACCATTACGGATAATCTTTGTAGCCTTGGTCTCAAGAACTACATTGTCAACAGCAGATGAAGTAGAAGCACCAATGTAGATGATATCTTCATTTACTTTGTAGTAGAAATCATAGGTACCAGGAGCAATAATAATATTGCCATAGTCGTCAGCGGAGTGCTCTACGGAATAAGAGTCTACATTGCCGCACCATGCTGTAGCAACACCGTCGGTTAAGGTAACCACCTTGACAGCGTCAGCTGCGGTGATGGCTTGATTAAGGAGAACGTACTCATTGGCGTTGTCAGGATTAATGCTCATTGCAATACCTGTACTCCAGTCGCCTGCAATACCCATTAATACGTACGTGATTGTTGGAGGAGTCACAGGACCTGCGAGTTTAGCTTTAGCTTCTTCTTTGGTGTACCATTTGTTGTCAACGATATACTTGCCTGCTGTCCATACCATATCAGTTGTTTGGCCACCATCACCATTGAAAATTACATTTTGGTAGGTGCCTGGAAGTGCTGCGTAGGAATATACATCGTAGCCAGCAATTTTCTCAGTCTCTTTGGTAGCAGCTACGCCTGGCCATGCAGCGTTTTGAGGATTCCATGCATACGCTTTGATGTTGGTCCAACCCTTGTTGTTAACAAAGTAAACATATTCTTTTTCCATAGGAGTACCGAGTTTAGCTGCAGCTTCCTCTTTGGTGTACCAACCATCGATAACATAGTACTTACCTGCAGTCCATTTGAGGTCTGCTGTCTGAGCTGAACCATTGTTGAAAATCACATTGGCATAAGTACCAGCCTCTGCTGTGTAGGAGTACACAGTATAGCCAGCGATTTTTTCTGACAATTTAGTGGCAGCCTTGCCAGGCCATGCTGCATTCGAACTAGTGGTCCAAGCGTAAGCGTTGATAGTGCCAGACCATTCGAGGGCATTAACAAAGTAAACGGTTTCTGATGCTGCACGCATGGACAATGCGCATACGATAGCAGCAAAAAGGGTGAAGATTTTTTTCATAAGAAAATGAATTTGAATAGGTTAATATTTTTTGTAATTATATACATGTTAGTGTCCTTGATTGTGTCGTACAATCAAGGACTTTTGGATTAACGCAGGTATTTATGTCCGTTTTGGATAACGATACCATTGTAGTTGGCATTTACTCGTTGTCCTAGCACATTATACATAGCTTTTTGGGTATCTAGTGCAGGGATGTTCTCTACCTCTACGTTTTCCACATCGGTGCCTTCGCAGTCGATGAGTACGGCCTTTTTCTCTTCCCAACCGTAGCAAACATCTACATCTGTCCAGAGGTCAGCTGTCTGTGTGCCGCCACCATTGTTGAAGATGAAGTTTACCTCTTTCACTGAAGCATCAAAGATATGGTAGTACCAACCTTTCTTGTTTTGTGTGGTCATCTCCATACCAGGCCAATCGCCTGTGTAAAGAGTAGCACCGCCGTCGTTCCATGTATAGAGATATAATTTCTCCCAATCGTATGGTTTAGCAAAGGTGATTGTTAGTGGTGTGGCTTGTGGTTCCTCATACGTGTAGGTGTGGGTAATAACTTCCGTCTCTTGATCTCCTGCAACAGCATATGCCTTTAGCGTCTTATTACCTGTGATGGTGATGGCTGTGTTATAGGTCTGTTTAGTAGCAGAGTTCTTAGGATCAGACTCGTCCAGCGTATAATAGATAGTGGCTTGAGATGGCTCTCCTACCGTAGAGAGGGTCACTGACAGTTCATTGGTCTTATATACCTTACTTTCAGGATTTACTAATAATTGGAATGGAATGTCGTTCAGTGAGCAGTTTTGACTCAGCATCTCGCCGCCTTGCCATTCGTAGCAAGCGTCTTGATCAAGCAGAATATTGCTAGATTGTTCGCCGTTGCCGTTATTGAAAATGATATTCATGGATTGGTACTTCGCATCAAAGATGTAGTAGAGCCAGCCATCGGTATCTTTGTTTGTCCACTCTATGCCTGGCCAGTTGCCCAATATAGTCGCACCATTGTTGTCCCATGCATAGAGATATGTTTTCTCCCAACTAGTAGGAGGCATAAACTTGACGGTGAGTGGGGTGGTTTGAGGTGCTTGGTAGGTATAAGTGCATGTCACCACATCCGATTCCAATCCGTCAGCAACAGCATATGCCTTGAGTGTGACACTGCCTGATATGGTCAACGCAGTTGTGTATGTCTGCTTGGTGGCAGAGGTCTTAGGATCTGCGCCGTCTAGGGTGTAGTATATTGACGGCGTTCCGTTAGTACCAATAGCGTGCATCTCCACATTAAGTGTCTCTGTCTTGTAGGTAGTGCTACTTGGGCTGACAATCAGCGTAGGTTTTACAGCGCTGTCGGTCTTTACCCACATGGCATAGCCGTTACCAGATGCTGCTTTGGTGTAGCCTGATTGTGATGTAGATACTTTGTTGCCCAACTCGATAATAAGTGTACCATTGCTACCAGTGACCCTTGCGCGATAACCGCTGTTGTCGCCCTCGTCAGATACAGTACTCTCTGAATGTACTCCTACGGCCTTGCGTGCCAAAACCATAGCGCCAATCTCTGATTTAAATTCTTTCCAGTGAGGATAGAATACGCATGGTACACCTGGCATAGAGAGGATGAATGCGTTGGCTTGTAGGAGCTTATCTTTGTTTTTTATAGAGTTGCCTTTTCCGCAGAACTCATTGTTGTCGCGTTGGTAAGTGTCATGGCTATCTACGAAGGTTACAGCCCATTTGCCTTTGCCTTTTCCAAGCAGACCTGGGGCTTTGCAGCCGTTATAATTACCTTTAGCAATACCATCATTGAGCGCTTGGTATTTCACACCAAAGTCGAAGGCCAAGGTGTTTTCACCTGCATCAGAAATACGACTCCAAAGCACATTGGCATTGCCATCCCAATACTCTAGTACGGAGAAAGATGCACCCGCATAGGCATTATAATCATTCACGTGTGACATGTGGAAACCCTTGCAGTAGTCGTAGCGGAAACCATCGTATTGCATCACATCAATCATCCATTTGGTGTATGCACGACACATCTGTCGAACGTGTTCCTCGTTGTGCGCCAAGTCACGTGCTGCACCATACTTGGCCTCGCTACCATAACCGTCGTCTACCGCACCAGTAGCTGAACCTTGGCAGGCAGCATCAGCATCCCAGTTTACTTCATCGTCTTTGCAAATATAGGTTCCATCTACAACGAACTTGCCATAGCTACCAAAGTCTTGCTCGTAGTAATCGCACCAACCGCTCTTACCATCAATGTGGTTGATTACGATATCTGCAATCACTTTGGCACCACCTTCGTGTAGCATAGATATGAGCTTTTGTAAATCGCTGCGGCTACCCCAATCGGAATTTTGGTTGTTGTATTGTTTAGGATGGTAACCTACACCACCAGAAGATTTAGCTGATGGTGGCAACCATACAAGATCAAAGTATGCTGCTATCTCCGTAGCTTGTGCCTGCAAGGTGGTCCATTTTGTATTGCCATGGCCTTTGTTGTCTTGGTTAGAATCCCAATAAAAACCTTGAAGCATTACGTCTGGGCAGGCAGAAGGTACTGAATTGCCTGGTTGAGGAGTGACAGGCGTGCTTGATTTGAAATTACCTTCGAGGGCAATACTCGCTCCGTTGAAGGTAACGACTACATTGCCTTTCTCCTCCATCTCAAATACTACGTTTCCATCAATGTCGCCCACTACGCCAGCTGGTTTGTTAGCTACCGCATCGAATCCCCAGTTGATAGCCCAGGTGCCGTTGGTAATCTTCATTTTATATACCACGCCATTTACTAGGTTGGTGAAGGTATGGGTGAAGGTGTTGTCCTCTTTTTTGGTCATGGCTATTGCGGTCTCACTCCATGCTTTGTCACTACCCACAAGTTCTGCAGTACCAGTGACATAGTACGTAGCATTTGGGTCTGGAGTAGGAGGAGTGACTTGACTACAATTTTCTCCTGGACCGATATACAACATATCGTCCTCGTATTTCAATTTGATATAGAAATCGTAATTGCCATCTGCATTACATACCAAATGATCGCTGTTCTTGGTGAACTTTTGATACTCTCCATATGGATCGATATCGCACATCCACGATGCACTATTGGCAAAGTCGTGCAATTGAATTTTATCTCCTTGCTTTAACGCTACGCAGTATACCACAAACTGGTCTCGATTTTGAAAGTCTTTTTCAGATAGCGCAGTCGCCTCTAATTTGGTTGTACCATTAATCAGCAAACCATATGGTGCTGCCAATGAAACCATATTAATGCACATGAGTGCCAATAAAAAGAAGAAAATTTTTTTCATTGATATGTGTTGTTTTTATATTAGTCTTCGATGTGAGTTGTTTTTTTAAGCAAAATGAGCCGACAAAGTTACGATTTTTTTTTAATATAGACAAATAAAATGCTAAAAATCCCTACCTTTCCATTATATTTATCACGTGAAGGATTGTGTTATCAACAGTGAAATCCACTTTCCATTTGGCGTAGTCTATATGGTAGATGCGTTCGGGGTCATGTTGATAGGCAGGTCGAGGGTCCTGGCTAAGTATCTCATGAATAGCATCCCATGGGCAATCCTTGTGTATGGCTTGTGAAAGGAGTACGTTATCAATATCTACTTGCAGATGATAGTCTTGTGTAGCTTCGGCAAAGCCGTTTTTGGCTTGCGGATGGCTATCGGAGAAACTTAGATAAGGTTTTATGTCGTAGATTGGTGTACCGTCAAGAAGGTCCGCACCGCTAACTACCAGTGCTAGTCCGTCTTTGCCTTCTTCTATTCGCAGGAGTCGCACGCTAGTTAATCCGATAGGGTTGGGGCGGAATGGAGAACGCGTAGCAAATACGCCCATACGCTTATTGCCACCTAGTCGTGGAGGGCGTACCGTGGGCGACCAATTCACCTCGCCTGTCACCTCTAAACTCTCACCTCTCACCTCTTCGCCTTCGTGCCAAAACGGGGTCCCTGGATCTTTAGGGTGCTTAATCGCCTCATGAAATCCCCATAGCAACCACAAGTGGGAGTATTCTTCTATGCCACGCAGTGCTTCCCGCACGCGGTACGCGGGGGTAAATACAATATGTGTCTCAATACATGATTCTTCTCTGCTTTGGCGAGGAATACCGAACTTTTGCGAAAAACCATTACGGGCATGTGCGATAACTTGTAATTGCATGGTGTAGAGTAGTTTTGTAATTATAAAACAAAAAAGACTTCAGTGTCCCTGAAGTCTTTTTCTGTGGTGCCACCAGGAATCGAACCGGGGACACAAGGATTTTCAGTCCTTTGCTCTACCAACTGAGCTATGGCACCATTGATTTTTTCAAATCGGGTGCAAAGGTACTGCTTTTTTTTGATATGACCAAATATTTCTGCACTTTTTTTAAAAAAAAGCGCATTTTCTTGTTTTTGGTGCGTTTATGCCAATGCTGCGAGGTATTTCTCGGCTTCCATTGCGGCTTTGCAACCACTAGCAGCAGCTACGATAGCTTGGCGATAGTGTGGGTCAGCACAGTCGCCTGCTGCGAATACGCCTGCTACGTTGGTGCAAGGGCTATGACCTTCCACCTTGATATATCCCTCAGCATCACGCTCAATGTACTCGGCAAAGAGGTCGGTGTTTGGCTTATGACCAATAGCGAGGAAGAAACCATCAATAGCAATGTGGCGAATCTCTTCTTCTAGTGTGCCTTTTTTATATACGAGGTCTGCACCTTCTACTTTTGTTTCACCTGTAAGATTCAGGGTGTTATGCTCAAAGAGAATCTCAATTTTTGGATTGTCTTTCACGCGTTGTTGCATAATCTCTGATGCGCGTAGATATGGCTTGCGCACGATCATATAGACTTTCTCGCAAAGACCAGCGAGGTAGTTTGCTTCTTCGCATGCAGTGTCACCACCACCTACTACAGCTACGGTTTTTTTGCGGTAGAAGAATCCATCGCAAGTAGCGCATGCACTGACACCACGGCCTTTATAATCTTCTTCGGATTGGATGCCGAGGAACTTGGCGCTAGCACCAGTAGCAATAATTACGGTGTCTGCTTCATAGAGTTGTTCGTCCTCTACCCACACTTTCTTTGGTGAGCAAGAGAAATCCACTTTGGTAACCAAACCTGACACAAATTGGGTTCCAAAGCGTTCTGCCTGACGACGCATGTCGTCCATCATTTGATAGGGTTCTACACCATCTGGATATCCAGGAAAGTTTTCTACCTCGGTGGTGATCATGAGTTGTCCACCTACTTGCATACCCTCAATGAGTATAGGTTGAAGATTAGCGCGTGAAGCATAGATGGCTGCTGTATAGCCCGCAGGGCCTGAGCCGATAATAAGACATTTCATATATTAGAGTTTTTTATTGTTTATCTAAGATCATTTACGTACACACCTTCTTTCTTTATTGAGAAAGTAGGTACACTATCGGTGTATTGTGGGTTGGTAAGGCGTAGGGTCGTGATATTGCCTTCTACCTCGTGAATCTCTGCCGAAACAGGGAGCAAGTTACTTGTTGCTACGCGCAATATGAATTTACTAACACCAGCTGCTGAATCATAAGGCGTGAGTGTGATTTGCGTCTTATCACCTACGACTTTCTCCGCGTATTGACAAATAGGTAGGAGTGCTTGTGCATAGAGGAAGGGGTTAGTCTGTGTGAGTTCCTCCTCAGTGGGCACAGAGAGCGTGATTTCTTCCGTATCCTCGCTATATATATATAAGGTATTGCCATCATAAGCAGCTTCCATACCAAACATCTCCAAAATAAACTGTTTGCCGTGCATAGCAAGTGTGCCAGCGTAGGTCATAGGTTGGCTATTGTTTGAAGGCGATTGGCTATCTGCAATGGTGATTGTGAAGTCCGATTGCAGAGTCTTTTGCTCCAATGTCGCAAATAGTGATTGCAGAATGGTAAGTGTGATGAATAGGAGATTCATAGTGATGTATCTTAATTCTTAGTTTAAAATTTTCAGCATCCTAATTCTTGGAGTTTCTTTTCTAATTCATCAAGACTTTGGATGAGCACATCACGTCCTTTAGGACCTTTGTTAGGACCCACAATACCTGCTGCTTCTAATTGATCGGAGAGTTTGCCTGCACGATTGTAGCCAATCTCGAAAGCGCGTTGGATACGCGAAGTGGATCCTTCTTGTTTGCTCACTGTGTAGCGCGCTACATCTGCAAACATTGGGTCGAGGCGTTTGAGATCTACGCTGCCAGGGGCCAATGCTTCGCCCTCGCCGCCCTCACCCACATACTCAGGCAGTTGATATGGCTCGAAGTAGTGTTGTTGTTTTTCGATATGTTCGACGATAGCATCCACCTCAGGCGTATCCACGAAAGCACATTGTACGCGTGTGATGCTGGCGTTGCCTGCATAGAGTGAATCGCCTCGTCCAATGAGTTGCTCTGCTCCTTTGGTGTCAAGCACGGTGCGTGAATCCACTACCGATTGTGTGCGCAAGGCGATACGAGTAGGGATATTCGCTTTAATCACACCGGTCACGATATTTACAGATGGACGTTGAGTCGCCAAAATCATATGTATACCCACAGCGCGTGCCTTTTGTGTGATACGGGCGATAGGAGTTTCAACCTGTTTGCCAGCTTGCATAATAAAATCGCCGTACTCATCGATGATAATCACGATATATGGCAAGTATTGGTGATGCAATGAGTCCGCTACTAGTTTATCTGGGTTGAGGCGGCGTGCTACGAATTTTTCATTGTAGTCTTCCAAATTGCGCACACCTGCATCCATGAGGAGTTTATAGCGGTTCTCCATCTCAATGACGAGCGAGTTGAGGGTGTTGATGACCTTGTCACAATCGGTGATCACCACTTGCTCTGGATCGGTGTCAGGCGTAGCTGCCAAGTAGTGGCGAAGCAGAGGTTTGTATGGCGCAAACTCAACCATCTTAGGGTCAACCATCACTAACTTAAGCTCAGCGGGGTGCTTTTTATAGAGCAGAGAAGTGATGATTGCATTGATGGCTACGGACTTACCTGTACCCGTAGCACCCGCTACGAGCAGGTGAGGGGTCTTCGTTAAGTCGAACATAAACACCTCATTGGTGATGGTGCGACCATAAGCAATTGGCAGTTTCATCTTTTTCTCTTCTTGGAAACGCTTGCTGGCAATCACCGAGTGCATGGATACCGTTTGTGGGTTTTCGTTAGGCACCTCAATACCGATAGTGCCTTTGCCAGGGATAGGTGCGATGATACGAATACCCATCGCAGAGAGCGAGAGCATGATATCATTTTCCAGATTTTGAATCTTCGAAATACGTACACCTGCTTGAGGGACAATCTCGTATAGGGTGACAGTAGGGCCTACAGTAGCTTTGATGGACTCTATCTCGATACCATAGTTGCGCAACGTTGTCACAATCTTGTTGGCATTGGCTTGTTGTTCCTCTTGGTTGATGACAGGAGCGGTCTCGTTGTCATAGACCTTGAGCAGACCCAAAGAAGGAAACTTATAATGCTCCAAGTCTTTGCGTGGGTCATACGGACCGAGCTTCTTAAATAGATACTCGGGGTCATTTTCAGATAGTTCTACCTCTTTAACTTCTTCCACTGATATATCCACTTGCTCCTCAAATTGTGGCTCTGGTTCTGGTTGAGGAGTTGGTTCAATCTCTACTTGTATATCCACAATAGGAGTTGGCGCTAGTATAGGTTCGGGGATAATATCGTCCTCGACTTCGAGTGTTGGGTCGAGTACAATATCGATAATGTTGTCAGCAGGAGTAGGAGTATGGATTCCCTCCGTTTGCTCTTTCTTTTGGAACCAGCTAGCCACCCATCTCGCCAATTGTTGGCAATGTTCTACGAAGTGCTTGTCTGCCACAATGAGGAAGATGATGAGTGTAGCGAGTAATATCATGCCTAATCCCAACGCTTGCACATACGAAATGGCAGATATGGCTATTTGCTGACCTAATGCACCTCCCCATCGGAAAAAGGATGCTGTCGGAAGTAACTCTTGTGCAAAACCAAGGGTAATATCGCCCCAAAGGACACAAAAGACGGTGCAAAAGAACAATTTCCACGCTTTAATAGGGAATGTGAAAAGGATACGCAACGCATAGATACCAATTAACACAATAGGCAAGATAGCTAATATACCAAACATACTATCTACCAACCAACTGGCAATGACTGCACCGGGTAAACCTAAAGCGTTGGTAACGCTTTCGCGCATCATTTTTCGTGTGGTGTCTTGCTCAATGATAGACATATCATTCGCGCCTGTAACAAAGAAACTGATATAGGCGATAAGTAGCATTAGGGACACAAATAACAACAGAATTCCTGTGATAAGCTGAAATTGTTGGCTTTTGAGGAACTCTTGCAGTGAGCGCATAAAAGATTTGTTGTCTGTCTTTTTTGTAGTACTCGTTCGTGGGGCGCCCGCTATGGGGCGTGTGGGTCTTGTTGCCATAAGTCAAAATTTATCTCATAGTTAATGTTAGCAGTAGGAATGTAATTTTACATTCAGCCTGCAAAGGTACAGAAAATTTGCGATATATGCAAATTTTTTGTTTAGAGTTTGGAGTTTAGCGATAGAGATAGGATCTTCTTCACGGTCTTTTCTACGTTGGAAGCAGCGAAGTTGCTTTGCATAGCAATTTCTAGTGGTACTTTTTCTTCGAGGATAGGGTAGATACCTGCAAATCCCATTTGCTCTACACTTTCACACATCTCCACACATCCACCAATGGCTACTACCGGAATACCTTGTTTCTTAGCGCGCCCCAACACGCCTGCAGCGGTCTTACCTTTGGCCGTTTGGAAGTCAATTTTTCCTTCGCCTGTGATGATTAGGTCGGCATTATGTATTATTTGATCGAATTGGATGGCATCCAACACCATCTCTATACCACGTTGTAGTGTAGCGTTGAGAAACGCGCGAAATCCGCCTCCCATGCCGCCAGCTGCACCCGCACCTGCAAGGGGAACGATGTTGATATGATATGTGCTTTCAATCACTTTGGCTAATGATGCCATGCCAGCATCCAAACGTGCTACCATCTCCTTATCTGCTCCCTTCTGTGGCGCAAATACGGGGGCTGCACCATCAGGACCGCAGAAGGGGGTGTCTACATCGCATGCCACGGTAAACTGTGCTTGGCGAACACCCTCTGGTACTGCGCTGTTGTCTATGCAAACGATGTCTTGCATTCTACCTCCACGGCAGTCGGTGATCTCCTGCTTTTGAGCATTAAAGAATCGGAATCCTAGGGCTTGTAGCATACCTGTTCCTGCGTCGTTGGTAGCACTACCGCCAATGCCCACTAGCAGATGACAACATCCGCGATTGATAGCATCCATGATCATCTCTCCTGTACCATACGTGGAGGTTAGCCATGGGTTACGCTCTTCAGGGCAGAGTAGGGGCAAACCGCTAGCTGCTGCCATCTCGATAATCGCTTTGCTGCCAGCAATGCCATATTTTGCTTGTATAGGGCGACCGAGAGGGTCACTCACAGTAGTTGTGATAATTTCGCCACCGAGCGCTTCTACGATGGCCTCTACGGTACCTTCGCCGCCGTCGGCTACGTTTACACTGACAACTTCGCAGTCAGGATAGACTGCCAGAATACCACGCCTAGCCGCAGTAGCTACTTCTATGGAACTCAAAGACCCTTTAAACGAGTCGGAAGCGATAACGATTTTCATACCCTATACCTCTAGACACTAAACACTAAATACTAAATACTAAATACATCCCTATACTACCCAATGTGAGGATTAGTCCGACCAATGTCTCGTAAGGTATTAAGCGTAGTCTTTCGCTTACAGAGAATCCCATGGAGCCGCCTGTGGCATGGAAGAACGAACCATGTGGTAAGTGATCTAGTGTGGTTGCACCCGCGTTGGTCATTGCAGCGCCCCACACAGCGGCTACACCTGCTGCTATGATAGCTTCGCCAAAAGAGGCAGAAGCGATGGTAGCGCCTGCGGTAGTAGAAGCTGTTGCTGCGGACATCAGTGCACCCGCAATAGGCGCCATAAAGGTGCCGCCATTGCTCCAACCTGCTAAAGCTCCAACCAATACATCTTTGATGGCCGACGCTTTGATGATGCCCGCTAGTGTACCAGTTCCTATCAGCAAGATGGCGATACCCGACATTTTCTCCAGACCATAGCTTAAGCATGCTGCGGTGTCGCGCCATTTGCCGGTGGCTATAATGCCTATTACACCACCGATAGGCAAAGCAATCATTGGATCAATCACGATGCCCGCTATCGGGCGAAGTGCTAGTAACAGAATTGTTACAATTGGTCCCAGTAGACTGCGCCATAATGCAGGCAAGTTCTGTTCCTCCTCGCCTTTAGCCTCCTCGCCTTTTGCTTCATTACCCTTGCCCTTCTCTGGTATCAATGGAATAATCACGAACACGGTGATTGCTAGTCCGATGAGTGCAGGCACAATACCTGCTGCCATGACGGAGGATAGTGGTGCATCGAAGTTCTCGGCTGCGATAATGGTATTTGGGTTAGGCGATAGGATGTTGCCGCACTTGCCGCCGCCAATCATAGCGAGTAGGAGCTTGAATTTCGACAACTGGAGTCTATTACCCATGATAATGGCGATAGGGGCAATGGTGATCACAGCCACATCAATAAACACGCCCATCGCGGTCAGAATCATCGCGGAGAGTGCTAATGCGAGATAGATGTATTTCTCGCCAAGTGCCCGGATAATGCTCTTGGCTATGGTGGTGGCTGCGCCCGTTCTAACGAGCATGCCAGTGAGTACACCTGCCGCCAATATTCGTACAATAGCAGGGGTGATATCTTTCACGCCGCCTATCATGTGGCTAACGGATATCTCCAATCCCCAACCAGCTAATAATCCTCCCACTACTGCACCTAGCATCAGGCTAAATACGGGAGATACTTTTCGGATAATCAATACGATGGACAAACTCAGTCCAATTACTGCTGCTAATGCACTATTCATATAATCTCTAGTCTCTAAACCCTAAACAATAGCGCCATAGGCGCGTTCACTAAACACCAAACTACTCCTCCCACGCTTGTTTTACGAATGCTTCGCCGTATTTGGCGTGACATTCCATGCCGCGCATGATTTCCATGGCGTCGTGCCACATTTGTATCTCGTCGGCTCCTTGGCTCAAGTGGCAGTGGTAGGCTTCCACTTTTCTATCGCGTGTGGATGTGATGTCCACCCATAGCGCGGGCACGAAATTCTGTGTTTGCAGTCCGGTCATCACTTCGCCGTAGTAGAGGTCGAAACTATAACCTGATTGGCGCCATGCGTCGTATGTCAGTACGGAGCATACGCGGTGGTCGCGGTGGCTGTCAATAGGCCAGTGGGTGATGACCATATCGGGTTGCTCGGCTTCAATAAGGGCTTTCATCTCGGCGTAGCGAGCTTTATTGACCTCGGCATTGCCGTCGATTTGTGTCAGGAAGATGCTGCGTACGCCCATGACGGCGCATGCGTTCTTGGCTTCTTCTTGGCGGATAGCACGTGCCTCTTCGTGGCTCTTGCCGCGGATACCTGCTTCGCCAGAGGTGAGATAAACCGACACCACCTCCGCGCCCAGCTCCTTGAGGCGGAGCATTGTGCCTCCGCACATGGTCTCTGGGTCATCTGGATGCGCTCCGATAACGAGTACTTTTTTGTAACCTGCATACCAAGGGTCGGCAGCTAACGTTGGGCAAGGAAGCAATAGGGATAAGCAAAGGCTAAACAGCGTAAGTAGGATTGTTCTCATAGTAGTATGATTTTGCCTGCAAAATTAGTAAAATTATTTCACTTTTGCAAATTCTTGTCGGATTTTTTGTGCAGTATATATTTTTTTTGTACCTTTGCGCAAAATTCTGACTGCAATGATCAAACATGATGGTATAGTGATAGCCGTGAATGGCGATGGTACGGTGCTTGTTCGCATCGTGCAAACGAGTGCATGCGCCTCATGCAAGGCCAAGGCCATGTGTGCTAGTGCGGAGAGCAAGGAGAAAGAAATTTTGGCTCTCTACGTGGGTGATGAGACGATGAGGCGAGAAGACGAGATACAAGATATTAAAATTGGCGATGAAGTTGTTGTGAAGGTTCAGCAGAAGATGGGCTGGAAAGCCGTACTGCTGGCGTATATACTGCCTTTTGTCGTGATGATGTCGGTTATTGTCTTGGGCAATGAGGCGATAAGGCTATTGGGCGATGTGGCAATAGGCAAGAATAGCGAGGCTATTATTGGTACCGCTGCGCTGTGCGCGATGGGTGTGTACTATATCGTCCTCGGCTTTTTCAAAGATAAGATACAAAAGGAATTCTCCTTCACGGCCAGCAAGAAAGGCTAATGAACTGAGGATATAGGAATACAAACGCTGCCTTGATTTGTCAAGGCAGCGTTTGATGTATTTGGGGGTAGATGAATATGTTACTTATTGAAGTTGATCATTGGCATCATATTGCTATTACCCTGAATTTGTGGCATCTTGCCATCCCATTTCTCGATCCAGTCTTCTAGTACGATGTTGTGAGTCAGAGACGCAGAGATGGTGCGGTTGTAGTATGCTTCTGCATCGGCTTTGATCTTCATGGCTTGTGCTTCACCTTCGGCTTTGGCGATGGCGATCTTGGCGTTGGCTTCGGCTTGCTTCACTTCGTTTTCCGCTTTGAGTGCTGCCTGTACGGCGGCGTTCTTGGCGTCAATCATCTGGCGGAGTGACTCGGGTGGCGTGATCTGCGAGGTAAACTCGGTGACGATAAATCCCTCTGCAGTCAGCGTAGAATCGAGCATCACGCGCACTTCGCGCTCAAAACTAGCGCGGCTAGCCATCAGCTCGTCCGATGTGTAGTTGTTGGCCACTACGCGGTAGGCATCATAAATAACGGTGCGCATGTATCCTGCCTCTATGTCATACAGCGAACGACGGTACTTAAAGAACACGTCCGTAGCCTTGTCGCGGTTGAGGTAATAGGCCATCGTAGGATCCATCTCAAAGATAGCTGCGTCTTTGGTGTTGACGTTGAATGGGTGATAATCTACACGTTGAACGAAGATAGGGTAGGTGAATACGTCGGTGGTGATAGGGCAGTAGAATACGTAACCTGTCACGGCCGAGGCGTCCAAGGTACCTTGATCGGTGAGCGAGAGCTTGTTGAATTTGATACCTACTTCCGAAGAATCAACACGTGTGCAACGTACGAATACGGAGCAGAATAGAATAGTTGCGATGATGATTACAATAGTCATCACGCCTTTGGTCTTGAAGAAATTGTTCATAATATTGTGGTTTTAAAATTAGTTGTTTAGGGTAGGGTTAATGGCAACATGACTTTTCGTTTCTGAAAAGTGCTGCAAAGGTACTGCAATCTTGCGAATTCTCCAAAATACAACAACGTTGCTACTATATTGCGCTCAAATGGGCAAGAAAAGTAGCAACGTTGTTGTGTTTATTCCTATGTATTTTTTTACTTGTTCAGAGGAGCCCTAGAGCAGACCAGCCTTACTTGATGTGCTTATATTCTTGGATTTTGTTGCCTATTATGTCTAACGCCTTGGAGAATAACCATGCCAAAATAAAATAGATGATGGCTACCAGAATCAATGGGAAGAAAGCATCGAAGGTGCGCGAGCGGATA
>JAEIGA010008601.1_pt1 | contig 15478 bp, 13 predicted proteins | sample 9270691 | NCBI WGS metagenome assembly JAEIGA01 (sample SAMN17057246, study PRJNA624740) | gut metagenome | biome: biome; isolation source: fecal sample | host: Bos grunniens | place: China: Xizang | collected 2019
GCTGGAGCTTCTGTTGCCGGAGCTTCAGTAGTAGGAGCAACGAAACCAGCAGGAGCGTTCAACGGGTTAGTTGCGCTTTCCTTTACAGCCTGTTCCATAATCACTGATGATTCCGCAGTAGCAGAAGGAAGTGCATATGCACAAGCTACACTGATTACTACAATAAAACCAGCCAAGCCCCAAGTGAGCTTTTCGATAAAGTCTGTTGTCTTACGAACACCCATGATTTGGTTAGAAGCTGCAAAGCTAGATGCCAAACCACCGCCCTTTGAGTTCTGAATCATCACTACAAAGCACAACAAGAGTGCTGCAACAATAATCAATCCGATCAATAAAAAATACATTTTTCCTTATTTTGATTTAGCGTTAATAATCAATTTTTCCAAAAATCTGATTTGGTCTGCAAAGTAAGCGTTTTTTTTGGGATATTTCAAATTTAACCGACGAATAATTTCAAGAGCCTTTGAATATCTTTGCTGTTTTACGTAAATTTTAGCTAAAGTCTCTGTAAAATAGCTTTCTTCATCGTTTTCTTCCACCAAAAGAGGCTCTTTTTCATCTTCATCGTCCGATACAGATGAGATGAGTGGTTGCTCTCCGGATTTTTCCAAAAAGTTGTCAATCAAATCCTGACCCTTCAATCGGGTATGTTCATCAACTGCTTCCTTTTCCTCTAAATCCTTCGACAACAAATAAGAAGTATAATCCGTAGCAGCCTCGATGGGCAATGTGATGATACCTGGCGCAGTCGGTTCTTCCGGCAACGATGATAGAAAGGAATCGATAAGTGAGAGCGTACGGTCAACACTGGGATTTTCTACCGGAACTGGTTGTCGCTCCAACGACTTGGAACTATAGCGTTCGCCTTCCACCAAAGTGAAAAGCATACGCCTATCTGTCACAAACAGAGCAGCACGACGCAATTCCTCGCCAAAGGAGATATCATGCAATAGGTAAAGGTTTTTAAGATAGAGCAAACGTGCCGTCTGAAAATGAGGATAGCGTGCGAGCAACGTGCGAAGCTCGTACAACGTTTCCCGATTAAGCTGTTCGGGATGTCTGATCCATTCTCGAAGCCGTTGCTGTATCATAAGCTTTTACCAATTGGCTACAGTGGCATTGAAGATTTGGTCGACAATGTCCTTTATCATTTGATTCACCAGCTCATCTTGTACAGAAGCCAATTGCTGGCTGGCATCATACTCACGACTGGCTGAGAATTGTCTTGCTTCAAAGTTTTCCTGCGGGTTCGAAGCATTGGTGAAATTGACACGTACCGTCATACGCAATTCGGCCATAGTAGAATAGCCATCGGCACCTACACCCTTATTGAAAGCATCGTAATTAGTAATTTCACCGGAAAGTTGCAAATCACCTCCACGTTTTGTCATCTGCAAACGTGTCTGTTGAGTATAGATATCCTGCAAAGCCGTATTGAACATACTTTCCATCGGCCCCCATACGAAACCTATAGAGCGGTTAGGAAAATTTTCGATACTGATACTCTTTACCTTGCTATAGTCAATGGACGAACCATTGAACTGATAGGAGATAGAACACGATACCAGCAACGTCATCGCTACCAGCATGGTTCCTATGCTTTTTGTCATTCGTTTATTCCAAGCCATATTCCTTTATTTTTCGATAGAGCGTACGCTCTGATATTTTCAAATCCTTTGCAGCATTCTTACGCTTCCCGTGATGGCGCTCCAATGCCTTGCGTATCATTTCTTTTTCCACTTCGTCCAACGAAAGAGTTTCTTCCACATATTCCTCCGTATCCTGAATGTCATCCCCCATTCTCGACACACTACCTGTAGGATGTACCATCGGGGAAATGTTTATGGTAGGGGATGCAGGTACCGAAGGCATCAAATCGTAGGATGGTTCCTGGAAATAGGCAACCGGTGTCGCAGATGCAGGCATCGTAGAGGCTCCCTTTTCGGCCATCAACGTATTCACCAGTTTCTTCAGTTCGGTAACATCGCGACGCATATCGAACAGCACTTGATACAATATTTCCCGCTCGCTTTCAAAGGTCTTCCCTCCTCCACCGGTCTTGCCACCGAAGAGCATAGGTAAACGGCTTTCTACAGGTTGTGTAGGCAAATAATGTTTTAGGATGGCAGGCGTTATATCTCGATGAGTCTCGATGATAGAAATCTGCTCAGTAATGTTCTTAAGTTGGCGCACATTACCTGGCCATGGATAAGCCAACAACATAACGCGGGCATCTTCGTTCAACTGAATGGCGGGCATCCGGTATTTCTCTGCAAAATCAGATGCAAACTTGCGGAATAGCAAGGCGATGTCTTCTCCACGTTCACGCAAAGGAGGTATCTGGATAGGAACCGTATTGAGACGATAGAACAAGTCTTCGCGGAAACGGCCTTCAGCAATGGCTTGTGCTAAATTCACATTGGTAGCAGCCACGATACGCACATCCGTCTTCTGCACTTTAGAAGAACCTACTTTAATAAATTCCCCACTTTCAAGCACACGTAACAGACGAGCTTGGGTAGCCAACGGAAGTTCACCCACTTCATCCAAGAAGATGGTACCTCCATTAGCCTCGGCAAAGTAACCGTTACGATCGCCGATAGCACCCGTAAAGGCACCCTTCTCGTGACCAAAAAGTTCTGAATCAATCGTACCCTCAGGTATGGCACCGCAGTTCACGGCTATGTATTGCCCATGCTTGCGTCTACTGAATTGGTGTACAATCTGGGGAAAAGTTTCCTTACCCACCCCACTCTCACCGGTTATCAACACGGAAAGGTCGGTAGGCGCCACCTGCATGGCAATATCAATGGCACGGTTCAATTCTACCGCATTGCCAATGATACCAAAACGAAGCTTGATGTTCTGTATATCTGTCTTTACCATAGTCTAATTGAAAACTATGACAAAATTACAAATAAGTCGGCATAATACAAGCAATTTTGGCAGAATTATAGTTTTTTTATTCCTCGGGTAAAGTTTTGGGCTTGCGGAAAACCCATACATCAGTCAAGAAGTAATTGAATAAGCCGGATATGAGCAACGCACTGAGGTTACACCAGACCACATCCCAACCGAAGATGCGTTCGAACATCAACAGGAACAGCATCTTGATGAGAAAGCCTGCCACAGAGGAAAGATTGAACAAAGAGAAACGTACCCAGAAAGCACGGCATCCTCTGTTCACGATACGGCTTTTCCATATCCAGAAGTACGACCACAAGTAATTGCTCATCACCGCAAACTCGAACGAGATAATGGGCGAAAGGATGTAACTACCCCAATAAGAGGTGAAGATATAGTCTGAACAAAGCCAAAGCACGAGTGTATCGACACCCGTGCCAAACAATCGGCTTAATACAAATTCGATATATTTAATCAAAACGTCTTCAGGATTTTATGATTTTCCCTTCGGGATTTTATTTTTTGCCTTCGGGATTATAAGGTTTCAACGGGTCGATTTCTGCCATCTCACGACGGTCTTTCAAGAATTGTACGAACCACATACCGAACAAGATGAGTGCAATCACGAAACCAACGACATCATATACGCCAAATTCGTAGCCATACAAATTGTAACGGATAGCCACCCATGGAGTATACATTACAACTGTATTGAGAAGAATGATGACCAGACGCATTTCCGTTGGACCGAAACCTCCACCATAAGTCAACAGGAACTTATCCTTGATAATCGTACATATATAAGTATATATAGAGAGTACCAAATAACCGATAAGCATCAACATAGCTACTTCCATCTTGAAGATAGACGAAAGACCGCCACCCAAGAACATGAAGCATACGGTAATGGCATCGAGCGAATGGTCGATAAAGAAACCGTACTTAGGACGTTGCAACTGACGTACACGTGCCAATGTACCATCCAAACTATCACCATACCAGTTGATGACCAAACCGAATGATGACAACCAAAGCCAATATACACTCAGATTGGACAAGGCATAACCCAAAGCACATACGGCTGCACCCAGCACACCGATGTAAGTCAACATATCCGAGGTCATCCAACGTGGTTGTCTATGGGCCAACCAGATGAGTGCTTTCTTTTCAGCTGCATTCAGAAACGAAGTCTGAATTCTTTCCGCTTTTTCATTTCCCATGTAATATCTTTTTATGGTTTAAACTTCAATGTGTTAATTATTGTGCAAAGGTACATCTTCTTTTTCACATAGCGCTTACTTTTTGCCATTTTTTCAGTTTCCACGCATTAGAAGACCGTACGAATCATCAAACGGATACCCCATTGGTTTGCCGTAGGCAGATGGTTGTAATTCAATCGATGTACATATTCCACATGCAGCAACTTGAAGATATTATGAATACCAGCAGTCACTTCCACATACGGAATCTTCGGATCCATCACATTACTTGAATAGTCAAATACTCCACCTTCGCGATAGTGTCCCGGGAACATCATCAACATCTTGTCGTCCTTGTTTTGTTCCAAGAACGGATTGTTCTTATCCGTCAATTTCCCCCACAAACATTTCACACCGATGAACTCGCGCCATTTCAACTTCTTGATAAGCGGAATACGGTTGAAGAGCTTGCCCTGCATATTCCATGATACATCGAGCGAAGCATAACGGTCGTTCAGAAACTCCATATTGTTAATCAAGTTGAACGTACCATCCTGAATGATATACGACAAGTTGGCTGCTGGCATAATAAGCAACGGGAAAGGAACCTTGTTCCATTGGATACCACCCTTAAGGTAGGCATCAATATTACCCCACGAACCTAACCAGAATCGCTTATAAGCACCCGCTTCCGTGAAATTATAATTGTATTCAGAACCTAATACACCCTTTACACCAATGGTATGGTTCAACGTAAACACTGGTGCATCGAGGTTAATTGGCAAACGACGCTGCTTGGTATTGACGAATGTTTCGCCTGGAGCATAACGAACTCCTACCGTAGCTTCCACCATTGTGATATCCGGTACATTATACGGCGACTTCACAAAGTTCTCACCCGTCAGGATTCCTTGCCCGAGAGCCTCCTGTAATTTCGATTCACCTTCCATCGTACGGTAGAACAACTCACCACAAGGCTCGTAATTGGCATGTCGGAGCATAGCCGTAGTTGTCAAACCCGTTTCACGTTCGTGCTCATAATTAATTGTAAACTTACGTTCGTAATTATACTGGTCAACAGTGGTTACCTTCAAGGCAGTAAACACATTATCCTTGTCGGCACGGATAAACTTATCGGAAGGAACGGAATTGTCATACTGATAGGACAATGCCAACGTATGTTTCGGAAACTCGCGAGCCAAGTATTCCTTCTTGTCGAACGAGTACTCCACTTGTCCCAAATACTTCATACGTTCGTCCTTGAAACCGTATGCCACATACCCTTTCAAGAAGATTTGCGGATGAAGATTTGCCGTAGTCTGTGCGGTAGCTCTCAATCGCAAGCCATCCACATAGTTACTGGACACCATCGCATTGATAGGACCGATATCCACCTTACTTGGATTGCCTGTTTCCACATAACTTTCAATCAAAGCTTTCAAGCCCACCATGATATACTTGAATCCCTTTATCTTGGTCAGGTTGTCCACAAAGTTATCCATATTGTTCTCCGACTTGGTCATGTCGGCCTCAGCGCGATAGAGATTCCAGAAATCATCATCCTTCATCATGGCGTTCGCTTCCTTGATTTCTTTCCCCTTACGCTTGAAAATAATCGGAGAGATTTCCTCAAACTCATAATCGGAATTCCGGGTAATACGACGCACCATAAACCGTCCACCGAAGAAGTTCATCTCGCACAACATGTCATCCGTCTGTTGTACCCATTCTCCAGAGGGCAAAGCGCCAAACTCCTGAGTAATATGCAAGCTTTCCACGAAGTTCACATCCGTCTTGGTTGGTAAGTTAAGCACACATCGTTTCAGGCGGAAAGTGGAATCGGCCATAATATAAAGGTGTCCGGTAAAACCGAAGTCCTGTGAGTTGTTCGGAACGAAAGTAAGATGGAAACACTTGTCCTTTTCTACGTTCAGTGTATCCATAATGTAATAGCGGTAGAATCCGATACCGTTATCAGAAATTGGACTATCGAACGGATATTGAAGCAAGCGTACACGGTCTTCGTAAACACTCACATTCTGAAAAACGTCTTTGAGTACAGTAGTCAGGATATCACCCGTATTGAACAATTCGTTAACACCTGTAGAATTGATACCTTTCACGATACTCTTCTCGCTTTCTGGATTTTTGCGGAAGACATGCTGAGTCAGTGTTTCATCAACGGACACAGGCAAGATATTCTTTTCAATTTCAGGGCAATATTCTACCTGATCACGGAAGAAAGGGAATTTCTGGAATATTTTGGATTCCTTCAACGAGTCGGCCGTAATATTATTCACGGCAAAAGTCAATTTCTGGTAAGTATTGAAGCTATAATAGTCCTTCTGCTTCAAGTTATCCAAAGCCTTGTGAGCTACGACTTTCTTCATCAATTCTACAGCCGGATTATTTTTCCGCGAATATTTTTCACGCTTGGGACGGACTACCACTTCGTCAAGAGTATGGTCCAATGATTTCAATTTAACATCCAGCACCTTGGTATTTACCGAAATGGGAACAACCTTTGTCTGATAACCAACGGACGAGAATGTCAATGCCCCCCATTCCACATACTTAGGCACGGTATAACGACCATCGATATCGGTAATAGCTCCTACACCTTTACCTTCATAAAATACACTCAAAAAAGGAAGAGGTTCTCCCGTATCAGCATCTGTTACAACTCCTTGTATCTGCGCACAGATATGATTCACCATAAAAAGCATCAGGAGAAAAAACAGAGAAAATCTTTTCGTCATAATGTTAAGTAATATTACATTTCAACCGTTTTCGGCTTCAAAATTACAAAAACTGAGCAAATAGAGCAAAAAGAGAGGCACACAGACAACCAAAAAGAACATCTTTTTGGAAGTAAAGGACAATATTCACATTTTTTTTGTAAAAATAAAAAGGAGCTGACAATTCATTCAGTTCGTCAGCTCCTTCCATTTTTTCCTTTTTAATCAAGCTTCAAAGTATCGCTATCGTCACGCTTGTCATAATATTGTCGACGCAACGGACGAGCATGAATTTCCTCTTCAATCAAACGATTACGATATACATCGATAGCTGTATAAATCGCCTGACGGAACGAATTCTCCATAGCTATACCTTGACCTGCTATGTCGTAAGCCGTACCATGAGCCGGCGATGTACGGACAATTGGCAAACCTGCCGTAAAGTTAACTCCTTCGTCCATAGCCATAGCTTTGAAAGGAGCCAAGCCTTGATCGTGATACATAGCAAGGATACCATCAAAATGTTCATAATTACCCGACCCCATAAAACCATCCGCAGGATAAGGGCCGAAACATTGGATACGCTTGCTTACCAATTCCTGAATAGCAGGCTGGATGACTTCCGCTTCTTCCGTGCCAATTACACCCGAATCACCAGCATGAGGATTCAAAGAGAAGATAGCTATGCGTGGATTGTCAATACCAAAATCCTGTTTAAGAGATTGATGGAAAATAGTTGCTTTTTCCACAATCAAGTTCTTTGTCAAAGTGGTTGCAATGTCTTTCACTGGAATATGTCCTGTAACCAACGCTACTCGGAAATCATCCTTCAGCAAAATCATCAAAGCCTTCTGACCATCACCGACACGTTCCTGTATGTATTCAGTATGTCCCGGGAATTTGAAATTTTCAGACTGAATGGTATGCTTATTGATAGGCGCTGTTACCAACACATCAATCAAACCTTCACGATAATCCGCCAAGGCACGTTCCAAAGCATCCAATGCAGCCTTTCCAGCTTCGGGAGTAGGCTTGGTCAATTCCACCTTCAATTCATCTTCGGTGCAATTCAATATACTTAAACGGTTATCCACTGCTTCTGTTGCGGAAGCGATAATACAGAAATTGGTCTGAATATCCATTGCTTTCCGATGATAGGCCGCCACCTTAGGAGAACCATATACTATAGGTGTACACAATTCCAGCATAGTAGGGTCTGAAAAAGCCTTCAAAATGACTTCATAACCAATTCCGTTAATATCCCCGTGGGTAATACCAACCTTTATTTTTCTGTTGTTTTCCATGAGTTACAAATTTATCATTATCATTTTACAGCAATAGAATCCGGAGTTTCTTCCTCCATACCTACGCCTATTACAATTTCATCAAGTTCAACATCCTGTGGCAAACTCAACGTATAAAGAGCCGCTTCCATCTTGCGCATCAATTCACGTTTGTTCTTCTGCGGAGCATAAATAAATGCTTCGACCACTACCACACGGCCATTCGGACGATCCACACGGGCATGAGAAACAAACGGGCCTCCCATCATATCGTTTTCCATATACCACAAGCCACGAGCTTCGAAAGCATATTCACCTTTCACTCCGATATTCTTCACACCTACATAATCTGCATCTGTCTGAATATACTGACCTTCACGGGATCCTGGAATGTTGATTTTCATCACCGAGTCACGCTTATGGACAAAGAAATCCTTGGTAAATGTATTCTTATCGGTATATGGATAAGAATAGATCACGAAGTTCATGCTTATATCCGATGTTGATTTATCACTGGAAGCCCAAAGGAAATCCTCACCCACTTTATAACGGTCCAACTCAGCCGGAATACGGATATCACAACCGAACATGCTTCCCACTTTGGTAGCTACCACATCACTATATTCGTCTTTCAACAGAACAATCTGACGATTCATTTCAGCTTTGGTGAAAAAATCCACAATTACCTGCTTATTGTTGTTCACAAATTCTTCAAACGACTTTTCATCCGGTGCCTGAATAGTCATAATCATCTGAGGAGACGAGTAGCTATCACGAGAATACTTCAACTTAGGCTGAGTATAGATGGGCTGGATGTCCACATCGATGATATTGCGGAAGATACGGAACCCACGTTCAAAACGATCTGGAATGATTTGGGAAATACGAAACGAACGTTCTGGTTGAGGAAGACCTGGTACATCTGCATCCAACGCATTGAAAAGGGCACGACCGGCAGGACGCTCCCACATATCTTTATCAATCACAACCAGCAATTCGTAAGGACGACCGCTGGACACTGGTGTAAAAAGTGACTTACCGCCACCTTTCTTTCCATCACCGCCACAAGAGAACAACACCAATGCCATCAGTGCCATGCTCAATAAGTTCATTACATGCTTTTTCATTTTTCTCTATTTTTTCTTGATCATTGATTCTTCTTCTCTTCCTGTTGCTTGGCAGTAGAGAGCATGCCACAAGCCGCAAAGATATCCTCTCCTCTCGACGCACGGATGGTTGCAAACACTCCATGTTGAGTCAAGTAGTCGCGGAAAGCGATGATATGTTCCATCCCTGTTCCTTCCAAGTCCACATTCGGAATGGCATGGAAACGAATCAGATTCATACGACACTCGATGCCACGCAACAAGCGGACAATCTCCTTGGCATACACCAGCGAATCGTTCACACCCTTGAACATGATGTATTCGAACGACAAGCGACGTTGCTTGGTAAAGTCGTATCGGCTCAAAATTTCCACAATCTCCTCGATTGAAAATGCCTTTTCGGCCGGCATCAGTTCACGACGCTGCGATGGAATCGGCGAGTGCATACTGATGGCCAAGTGACAATCGCTTTCATTCAAGAAGCGTTCCAATCCCTTCTTCAATCCTACCGATGATACGGTGATGCGCTTCGGGCTCCACTTGTAGCCATAATCAGAAGTCAGGATTTCGAGCACTTTCAGCACTTCGTCCAAATTGTCAAAAGGCTCTCCCATACCCATAAACACGACATTGGTCAAAGTGTTGCGTTCGGGGATGGAAAATATTTGATTCAAAATCTGGTTTGCCGTAAGATTAGCAGTAAATCCCTGCTTGCCTGTCATACAGAACTTACAATTCATCTTGCATCCCACCTGAGAAGAAACACAAAGTGTAGCACGATCATTATCAGGAATATATACAGCCTCAATATAATCATTGGAAGGTGTACGGAACAAATACTTCACCGTACCGTCCACCGAACGCATGGCCTCCACTGGAGCCGAAGCGCCCACTTCATAACTTTCCTTCAAGGCTTCACGTTGTTTCAAGGAAAGGTTGGTCATCTCGTCTATTGAAGAGACCTTTTTATCATAAAGCCAAGCAACAATCTGCTTTGCTGTAAACTTAGGCATTCCCAAGTTGAGAGTGATCTGCTGAATCTCATAAAGAGTCTTGCCCAGCAATGCTATTTTAGAGGTTTCCATATCTATTTTCCATATTAAAACGTACAAAGTTAAAGAAAAATAAAGATATAATAGCTATATTTGTAGCCATAATTAGAAAATTTAAGAATATGAGCAATCTAATCCACTGTTTTGTTCCCTTCGAGAACGAAAGCAGTACCCGACATACGATAGCCTCACTCAGACAGAACAAGCGAGTGGGCGCCATCCATTTGATGACCACCACCTCCGAGAAGAAAGAATTCGAAGGTTGTCCTGTCATCTCTGTTAAAGACTATACCAGCACGGGCACATTCAGCCAAATAGCCCAATATGCTGACACTCCATACATTTTATTATATACCAAGACGGCTCCCCTGGAGTTAGGCTATCGCGCTTTGGAACGAATGACCGACTTCATGCTTCCCGGCACAGGTATGGTCTATTCCGATTTCTACGAATGGAAGGATGGAGAACTGAAAAAGCATCCGGTCATCGATTACCAATGGGGCAGCGTACGCGATGATTTCGACTTCGGCTCCTTGCTGCTCTTCTCCACCAGATACCTGAAAGCGGGTGTCCATTTGCTGGAAACGAGAAAGGAAGATTATCAATTTGCCGCACTCTATGCCATCCGTCTGTTCATTGCCCGTACGGGGAAAATTGTCCACATCAACGAGTTCCTTTACACCGAAGTGGAAGAAGACCTCCGCCAGTCGGGAGAAAAGCAATTCGACTACGTGAATCCGCGCAACCGAAACGTGCAGATAGAAATGGAAATCGCCTTCACGAATTACTTGAAAGATGCAGGCGTTTTCTTGAAACCTCAATTCGAAGAACCTGACCTTAAAGCTGGAGATTTTGAGATGGAAGCTTCGGTCATCATACCTGTGAAGAACCGGGTACGCACCATCTGCGATGCCATCGAATCCGTCTTGAAGCAAGAAACCTGTTTCCCATTCAACTTGCTCATCGTGGATAATCACTCTACCGACGGAACCACCGAAGCTATTGAAGGTTATGCGTCGAATCCGAAGGTGGTACACATCCGTCCCGAGCGAAATGACTTGGGCATCGGTGGTTGTTGGGACATGGCGGTCAACCATCCCCAATGCGGACGCTTTGCCGTACAGTTGGATAGCGACGACATTTATAGCGGACCTCACACGTTGCAACGCATCGTCGATGAATTCTACAAGCAGAATTGTGCGATGATGGTAGGTTCTTACCGCATCACCGACTTCAACCTCAACACCTTGCCTCCGGGTCTCATCGACCACCGCGAATGGACAGAAGAGAACGGACGCAACAACGCCCTCCGTATCAACGGATTGGGTGCTCCACGCGCCTTCTTCACTCCTATCCTTCGAGAAATCGGCGTGCCTAACGTAAGCTATGGTGAAGACTATGCTTTAGGCTTGGCTTTCTCGCGTACTTACCGCATCGGACGCATTTATGACGAGTTGTACTTGTGCCGTCGTTGGGAAGGAAACTCGGATGCAGCATTAAGCATCGAGCGCATCAATCAGAACAATTATTATAAGGACAGCTTGCGTACCCGCGAAATGCTGATTCGTGGTACCCAAAAAGAAAGCGCCCAAGAAGCCAAGCTGTTCATCGACGAACAAATAGCGGAATGGGAACTTGCCCATCATAACCATCAGGCATTGGAGAACGTACAAACCAAAGCATTGAACCTTGACCACATCAAGTTCAACGTGCAATTCAATCCGGCACGTATGGTTTCGACGGGTGCCAAATTGGACAAGGCAAGTATCGAGAAACGTCCTTGTTTCCTTTGTCGTGAAAACCAACCGAAGGAGCAAAAGGCAATGGAAGTAGCCGGTCGCTACAACCTTTGCGTCAACCCATTCCCGATACTCCCGCAACATATCACTTTGCCTTTAAAGAGTCATCACCCTCAGGAATTTCAAGAAGGATTCATCAGCGACTTGAACAAGCTTCTGCTCCAATTGCCAGCCAATTATACAGTATTCTACAATGGTGCTGCTTGTGGTGCATCCGCTCCCGACCATTTTCATTTCCAGGGAGTTCCGAAGAAGTACGTTCCGCTCATCGAACAATACCATTCCTTGAAGACAAGTGCGCAATTGCTTGACAACGAACACTCATTCTATTATATAGATAATTATGTTTGCCCGATTTTCGCCATCGAAACGGATTGCCCGATGCCGGATATCCATTTGGAAGAACTGCTCAGACACTTCCCGATAGCCGAAGGTGAGAATAATCCAAGATTCAACATCTTTGCCTGGAGAGAAGAAGAACGTCTGTTCATCATCTTCATACCACGAAGCAAACATCGCCCCGACTGCTTCTTTGCCGAAGGTAACGACCAATGCCTCATCAGCCCGGGAGCACTCGACATGGCAGGCATTCTGGTTACAGCACGTCCCGAAGATTTCGAACGAATGAACACCGAACAAGTAGCAAGCATTATCCGTGAAGTGGGACTTCCGTTCGAACAAGCGGAAACCATCGTCCAAAAGTATAAACAATAATAAAGACCACATATATGAAAGAACCCGAAATAAGCGTAGGTATTGTCAACGCACAAGAGATACACTTCACCTTGAATGGCAACTTCTTTGCTAAAGGTGAAACCGTTAGTGGAGACCAAGCCGTATCCTTCAGTGAAGGAGGCATCCTGTGGAATGAGAACTTGTACCGCGAGCTGACCTTTACTCCGCAAGACGAACAGAATTCTTTCTCGCTATACGATGTAACCATCGGCATCAACTTCCACTGGGAACGCCAGGAAACACAAGTATTTTCTGGTACCCTAAAATTAGTGGTAGATGAAGAAAAGATTGTAGCCATCAACATCTTACCTGCAGAGGATTACCTGACCAGTGTCATCTCGTCGGAAATGAGCGCAAACTCTTCCCTCGAACTACTTAAGGCACATGCCGTTATCTCGCGCAGCTGGCTATTTGCTCAGATAGAGAAGCGAAAGGCCATGAGCGGAAAAAGCGAAGGATTCTTCTCATTCACCAAGACCAAGGAAGAATACATCCGTTGGTACGACCGTGAGGACCACACCATCTTCGATGTGTGTGCCGACGATCATTGCCAGCGCTACCAAGGCATCACCAAGGCATCCAACGCTACCGTGGCCGAAGCCGTTCGTGCTACCCGCGGTCGCTTGCTGATGTATGACAATAAGGTATGCGATGCACGCTTCTCGAAGTGTTGTGGAGGTGCTACCGAAGAGTTTGAGTATTGCTGGGAAGACAAGCATTACCCGTACCTCTCTGCCGTGCGCGATGCCGAGGAAGAAGAAAACCGCCCATTGCCCGACTTGACCATCGAGGAAGAAGCCGAACGCTGGATTCGCAAGGCTCCGAAATCGTTCTGCGATACACACGACAAGAAAATCCTTTCGCAAATATTAAACAACTACGACCAGGAAACCACAGACTTCTATCGTTGGAAGGTGCGTTATACCCAAACAGAATTGGCAGAACTCATCCGTACCAACACCAAGGCGGATTATGGCGACATCATCGACTTGATACCTGTGCAACGCGGTCCTTCGGGACGTATCTGCAAACTCAAAATTGTAGGCAGCCTAAAGACTATGACCATCGGTAAGGAACTGGAAATCCGTCGTACCCTCTCGGATTCGCACTTGTTCAGTTCGGCTTTCGTAGTCGATAAGGGTGAATTGAAGGATGGCGTACCCCAATGGTTCCTCCTTTCCGGAGCCGGATGGGGACATGGTGTAGGCCTCTGCCAGATAGGTGCAGCCGTAATGGGCGAAAAGGGTTATTCCTACGAGGAAATCCTGCTGCATTATTATAAAGGTGCGGAAATCTGTAAGTTCTATTGATTATGAAAAAAACGTCACCGTGGGCATGGATACCCACGTTATACTTTGCACAAGGTTTACCATATGTGGCCGTGATGACCATCTCAGTCATCATGTACAAGCGCTTGGGCATCAGCAATGCCGAACTCGCTTTCTACACCGGTTGGCTCAACCTTCCTTGGGTCATCAAGCCTTTGTGGAGCCCGTTCATCGACCTTATCAAGACCAAACGCTGGTGGATTACGTGGATGCAACTCCTCATCGGTGCCGGATTGGCAGGCATTGCCTTCACCATCCCCACCGACTATTTCTTCCAGCTTACCTTGGCAGTATTCTGGCTATTGGCATTCAGCTCCGCCACACACGACATCGCTGCGGACGGATTCTACATGTTAGGGTTAAGCTCGCACGAGCAAGCCTTGTTCGTAGGCATCCGTAGTACGTTCTACCGCATTGCCACCATTGCCGGACAAGGGCTGCTCATCATGTTGGCGGGACATCTGGAAAACACTACAGGCAACATACCCTTTGCATGGAGCATCACCTTCATGGTACTGGCAGGCCTATTCCTTGCCCTTTGGGGATGGCACAAGTTTATCCTACCCCGTCCCGATACCGACAAGGCCGCCCGCCAAGTATCGGCATCCACACTGATGCACGAGTTCTGGGCAACCTTCACCAGTTTCTTCCGCAAGAAACAGGCAGGACTTGCCATCCTCTTCATGCTGCTCTACCGTTTGCCCGAAGCCCAATTGGCGAAGATGTCCATCCCTTTCCTCATCGACCCTGTGGGTGAAGGAGGCATGGGCTTGACCACCGAACAGATAGGCTTCGTACAAGGCACCGTAGGCATCATCGGCTTGACGTTGGGCGGCATCTTTGGAGGCATCGCCGTATCACGCCACGGATTGAAACGCTGGCTTTGGCCGATGGTGTGGGCCATCTCCTTGCCGGATTTGGTGTATGTTTACCTCAGTTACATGCAACCGTCTTCGCTCCTACTGGTCAACACATGCGTCTTCATCGAGCAGTTCGGTTACGGATTCGGTTTCACCGCCTATATGCTCTACCTGATTTATTTTGCCGATGGTGAGCACAAGACGGCACACTATGCCATCTGTACCGCCTTCATGGCACTGGGCATGATGATACCGGGTATGGCTGCCGGATGGTTACAGGAAGCGATGGGTTACCAAGTGTTCTTCATCTGGATTATGGTATGTACCCTTGCTACTTTCGGTGTGACAGCACTCTTGAAAATAGACCCGCAGTTCGGAAAGAAATAACTCTTTTGAATTTTAAAAGATGAGATTAATAGCAGATAGCGGAGCCACCAAGACAGATTGGTGTCTCGGAAAAAATAAAGCCGAAGC
>JAEIGA010008602.1_pt1 | contig 15477 bp, 18 predicted proteins | sample 9270691 | NCBI WGS metagenome assembly JAEIGA01 (sample SAMN17057246, study PRJNA624740) | gut metagenome | biome: biome; isolation source: fecal sample | host: Bos grunniens | place: China: Xizang | collected 2019
CCCATCTTCCTGCTCGCCTCCTGCTGGAGGGTACTTGTAGTAAAGGGCGGTGAGGGCTGCTGCATTTTCTCACTGTAATTCGCCTTTGTTACAACAAAATCACCTTTTGATGCCATTTGCTGTATCTTCTGCGCCTCATCAAAGCTTTTAAGCTCCTTCTTCTTTCCGTTAACACCGTAAAAACGGGCAAGAAGAGCCTTTCTCTCCCCTGCTACCTTAAGGTTTGCACTGAGGGTCCAGTATTCCTTTGGCTCAAACGCATTTATCTCACGTTCACGGTCTACCACAAGCTTTGTAGCAACAGATTGCACTCTGCCTGCGCTAAGACCCTTTTTAACCTTTTTCCAGAGTATGGGGCTTATTTTATATCCCACAATTCTGTCGAGCGCTCTGCGGGCCTGCTGAGCGTCTACAAGATTATTGTCAATCGGACGAGCCTCTTTAAGAGATGCCGTTACGGCTGACTTTGTAACCTCGTTAAATGTAATCCTGCATTTCTGCTTTTCATCTATTTCAAGAATTTGCGCAAGATGCCAGCTTATTGCCTCCCCTTCACGGTCAGGGTCAGTTGCAAGGTAAACCTTGTCGGCACTCTTTGCAGCTTTCTTAAGTTTTGAAAGAAGGTCGCCCTTACCCCTTATGGTAATATACTTGGGCTCATAATTATTTTCAATATCTATTCCGAGCTGACTTTTGGGTAAATCACGCATATGTCCCATAGATGCGATTACCGTATAGTTCTTGCCCAGATATTTGTTAATGGTTTTCGCCTTTGCCGGTGACTCAACTATTACAAGATAATTTGCCATTAACCTTCTCCTCCGCTTGTCATTTTATATTTTTTATCGCTGCCCCGCTTTATAACACCCTTCATTTCCATCATTGTCAGGAGAGCCGTAAGCCTTGACGCATCAAAGCTTATACGTCCCTCTATATCGGGGAGCGCCGTGTATCCGTCATTTATTATATTTACAATTTCTTTTTCATATTCCGAAAGAACTACATTCGTTTTCATTTTTTTGGTCGGTTTTTCATACGGAAGGATTTCTATTTTCGGTTTTTCTTCCTTTTCCCTTACAAAAAAGTCAGGCTTTCTTTCAATAAGCTCATCTATAACGTCCATTGCACTAAGAAGCGGAAATGCACCGTCACGGATAAGCTCGTTTGTGCCGATACTCAAACCGTCATCAATATTTCCCGGTACTGCAAAAACCGTTTTATTCATATTTATTGCCTGATTTGCTGTAATAAGCGAACCGCTGTTCTTTCCTGCACGCACAACCACCACCGCCGTTGAAAGTGCGGCAATCAGTCTGTTTCTGTGGGGAAATGTCTTTTTTGAAGGTGAAAAGCCCATAGGGAATTCACTTATAAGTGCTCCGCCGCTTTTTTCAATTCTTTCAAAAAGCTCCGCATTAAAATCGGGATAGCTTATATCAACACCGTTGCCGAAAACTGCAATCGTCGGCACCCCTGACATAATTGCACCCTGATGGCATGCAGTATCAACACCCTCTGCACCACCTGAAACTATACCTGCGCCCGTCTGACCTATTTCACGTGCAAGCTGCATTCCCATCCTGAGTCCGTAGTCATCGCTCTTACGGCATCCTACCATTCCTGCATAAACACCGTGGCTGAGTGCGTGAACATTACCTCTCACATAAAGAACAGGTGGCGGCAGTGATATTTCACGAAAAGCCTCAGGATAAATATCATCAATATAGGTAACTATATGGCAGCCCTTTTCAAGTGCTCTTTCAAAGCTCGAAACCGCCCGCATACACTTTTTATCCCTTATATCAATAAGGTCTTCATCAAATAAATCCTCACGCGCACGAAGCTCTTCAAGCTTTTTTCGGGTAGGCGTAACATTTGAAGACTTTATCGCCCATATAAGACGTTTATCCATAAGCTCAGGCCTTTCTTAAAACACATCTTTCGGGCGAAGAGAAAATAGTGCAGAACGGACAAACTGAGCCAAGCGCAACTTGGGTTACCCGAAGGCGTACTATGGTACGTCGAGAGGCGAAGTTTGTTCGTAGCATAAAGCATTTTTACCTTGAATTTACTTTGCTTCTTTATTTCATTAAGCGCCTTTATATAAACTTTTCTATGCTTTATGCGGTCTGTGCATTTTATCGCAGCCCTTATAATAACTTACACTAAAAATTACAGTTTGTAAAGAGGAAATTTATTTTTTTATGTTTTGGCGGTAATGCTCATACATCATTACACTGCCTGCAACGGCGGCATTAAGGCTTTCTGCATCGGGATGCATAGGGATTTTGACTACCTTGTCACACATAGAAAGGGTTTCGTTTGTAACGCCGTTTCCCTCATTGCCGATTATTATGAGATGCTTTCCCTTCAAATCTGTATCATAAAGGTCAACGCATTTTTCTGTGAGTGCACCTGCAACAGTAGAGTACCTATTTTTAGAAAATGCTTCTATCGCTTCCTTTGCGCTTATCCCCTGTACAACGGGTACTGAAAATATGCCCGACATAGTGGCACGTACTATTTTGGGATTATATAAATCACAGCACCCCTTAGTAAGGATTACACCGCCGCACAATGCTGCGTGTGCAGTGCGTATGATTGTTCCTATATTTCCCGGGTCCTGCAAAGCCTCACACAGTATTACAAGGTCACTATTCTTAGCAATGACGTCATCTACAGTGCACTTTCTCATACGGCAGACAGCTATAATACCCTGCGGAGTTACCGTCTCTGAGATTTCCCTGAAAAGCTTTGGTGCAAAGGTATAGACAGGACAATCCGCCTCAAATTGCAACGGTGCATTTTCAGATAAAATTATGCAGTAAAACTCTGCCCCCTTATCGTAAGCATCACGAACACTTCGTTCCCCCTCGATAAGAAAGAGCTTTTCCTCGTTTCTGCCTCTTGCACTCTTAAGACGGCTTGCAAGCTTAAATATTTTATTGTCACGGCTTGTAATAACCATAGTCCTCATCACCAAATCCATTTTACTCAAAAACCGCCCCCGCGTATGTGCGGAAACGGTTTTTTAAATTAAAGATTGCTTTTTGCTGTTTCAACGAGCTGTGTAAACGCTGCAGGATCGTTTATAGCGATTTCTGAAAGCATCTTTCTGTTTATTTCGATGTTTGCCTTCTTCAGACCGTTCATAAAACGTGAATAGTTGATATCATTCATCTTACAAGCGGCACTGATTCTTGTAATCCAGAGAGAACGGAAATCTCTCTTCTTGAGCTTTCTTCCAACATATGCGTAAGAAAGTGATTTCATAACTGCCTGATTGGCAATTCTGTAAAGCTTTGACTTGCCACCTCTGTAGCCTTTTGCAAGCTTCAATATTTTTTTATGTCTTTTTCTGGTGCTGAGTGCACCCTTAACTCGAGCCATTTTTTAGTCCTCCTAATTCTTATTTATAAGGTATAAGCTTCTTTATAACTTTTGCGTTTGTAACGTCTGCAAGGGCGCCCTTTCTCAGTCTTCTCTTTCTCTTAGTGTCCTTCTTAGTGAGAATGTGGCTCTTGAAAGCCTTCGCTCTTTTTACCTTACCTGACTTTGTAAGACTGAAACGCTTCGCAGCGGCTCTGTGTGTCTTTATTTTAGGCATAATATCTCTCCTCTCAATGTGTATATATCTAAACTTACCTATGGAAGTTTGATAATCAGTTTTTGGGCGAAATTGTAATCGCCATATTCTTTCCCTCAAGCTTTGCTTTTTTGTCAACACTGCCGAATTCCTCCGCACCCTTTACAAAACGGTCAAGAATTTCTTCCCCGATTGATGCGTGATGTATTTCACGGCCACGGAAACGAACACTAACCTTTACCTTATCTCCGTTTTTGAGAAATTTGCAGGCATTTTTAAGCTTCGTTTCAAAATCGTGGTTGTCAATTGAGGGTGAAAGGCGCACCTCTTTAAGGTTAACAACCTTTTGATTCTTGCGGTTTTCCTTCTCTTTCTTAGCAAGCTCAAAACGATATTTACCGTAATCCATAATTTTGCACACGGGGGGATTTGCATTAGGTGAAATCTTCACCAAATCGAGATTTCTCTTTATAGCGGCATCAAGTGCATCGCCTGTAGGCATAATACCAAGCTGACTTCCGTCGCTGTCTATTACCCTGACCTCGCTATCCCTGATTTCTTCGTTAATCATCATTTCCTTGCTAATGGAAAACACCTCCAAAAGAATTAATTGCGCCGCATCATAAAAGCGGCAGGAAAAACCTACCGCTCCAAAAAACAAGCATCATAAAAACGCCCATAATTATTAACCACACAAGTAAACCCCCGTGAGGTGAGAAGCGGTAACTTCTTCTTCATTGCTAAAATAGTATAACAGTTCTTTACTTATTTGTCAACCACTTTTTAATATTTATTCCAAAATATTTCCGTCAGCATCAAAAAGCGGCAGTTTTTCAAGGAATGTAAGCTCGGGTCTTTGTGCTGCATCGCCCTCTGCAAGAACAGCTGCCCTGCCTACAATATTTCCGCCCGCTGCCTCTACGAGCTTTTCAAGAGCGCAAAGCGATTCACCCGTGCTTATAACATCATCAACGATAAGAACACGTTTTCCCTTAAGCTTCTGCGCATCTTCGCTGCCTAAGTAAAGCTTCTGCTCACTCTGTGTAGTGATGGAATTAACACTTACCTCTACAACATCGCTCATATATACTTTCTGCTTTTTACGGGCAACAACATAGCCGTTAACACCGCTCTGACGTGCCATTTCGTGGATAAGAGGAATGCTTTTCGCCTCTGCCGTGATCATAATATCGTGCTCTGGCACTTTTTTAAGAAGCTCGCCCGCACACGCTACGGTAAGCTCCACATCACCGAAAATTATAAATGCAGCTATTGAAATTTTGTCATTTACCGCAAACAGCGGGAGCTGCCTTTTAACACCTGCAACCTCAAGTTCATAATTCTTTTTCATTTTCCTTCTTCCTTTCCTGCTTTTTGTGCAGTATCTTTTCTTTTCTTTAATATCTTTTTTAATGCTATAGCGGCAAAAACAAGTGCTGCTATAGTAAGAAGTGCACTAACACATATTACAAACGGAGATGTTGTCCTCTTTGCACAGGAAAGATTTATAAAACCTTTTTTTCCGTCTATTTGTGTAAATCCCCATTTGCGTTTTCCCGTGCTTACAATTTTTGAAACCTCAAAATATGTTCCTACCGTACAAGCGAGCAGTTCCTCACTTTTACATTCAGCAGAATATGTCGGCAGGCTCATAAGCATCGTTTCATCATCTATAAGATAGTATTCTTTTCTTTTTAACTGATTGGAATTAAAAACTTCCTCCTGTGCCTGTGCTGTCTGCATAGGCTTCGCCCATCCTGCGGCATAGTCACAGCATATATATTCATAGCCGTCCTTTTGGGCAACAACCTTTACCTTTACGCCCTCAGGAATGGTTGCTACAGCACCCTCTTCCCCGGGCAGAGGATAAAGCTTCATACCCTTGCTTTCCATTGTGCTTACATATCCGTCACGCACAGTGTCAAGAGGCACAATTATGTCTGTCTGCTGAGTTTGTGAAGGGACAGCAGAGCCAGGGGGCAGCCATCCTAGTTTTCCGCCATAGTTTATAAGGCACCATCCGCTGAGGGTAGTCCTCTGTACAAATACTGCGCTCCCTTTTTTTACGCCTCCAACGACAAATCCGCCATCACCCTCATTTTCAGAGGGAACACTTATTATATCCTGACTTTCCATACCGTCAAGCGGCGTAACCTCATACTCTACATTTACTAAAGTTCCCGCATTTGACTGCGCATTTGAAAGAGACTGTGTTGTATAGTGAAGGTCTATCCACCCGTTTATTCCGTCATAGGAAACATACGCATAATTACCTTTTGTTTCCCTTACTGTAAGCTTTATACAATCGGGAATTACTGCATATAAATTTTTTCCGTCGGGGGCGTCCCTAAGCTCAAGCCCGCGTCCGCCGTCTGAAAGCACATATACATAATATATCCCGTACTTTTCCGTTTCCTTCTCAGTCTGTGTTTCATAGTGTTTTGTTTCTTTTGTCTGTATCCACGCATATTTTCCGTTCATTGATACAAGACCCCAGCCTGATGCCGTTTCACGCTTTATCTGAAGCACCATATCATTTGGAACTATATATTTTTGTTCACTTCCAAGCACTTCGAGGAGCGACGGTACATTATAAAGCACCGCTTTGTCCTCTGCTGAATTTACCTTTACATTTTTTGTGCTGTCATTACCCGTTGCCTCTGCCGCCTCATCATATGTATCACGTGTAAAGCTGAGATTTATCCAGCCACACTTGTTTTTAAATTCAACAAGCCCCCACGTGCGCTGCGTTTTAATAAGCTTCATCTTTGAACAGGCGGGGACATCAGTTATTTTGTAGCTTTCCTCGTCAGGGGAAAGGTGAAGCTCTATCATTCCATCCACCGACGCACTGTAAACGTAATCTGCCGCCTCTGCGCAAATTCCAAATCCCAGCATAATCATTATGATAAATATCACAGAAGATATTTTCTTCATTCGTACTCGCTCCTAAGACAAAAAATTCCTAATATATTTTACATCAAAGACACCTGATTGTCAACAATAATGAAGAGCGCAAAAAATTTTTTAAAAAAACTCTTTACAAATCTGCGTTTGTCTGCTATACTAATATCGCTATGCGGGAGTGGCTCAGTGGTAGAGCGTCACCTTGCCAAGGTGAACGTCGCGAGTTCGAATCTCGTCTTCCGCTCCAGAAAAAAAGACTATTCGTAAGAATAGTCTTTTTTCAGCGATATAAATTCCTGCGGAATTTTCGATATGTACTCCGTACGCGATATATCTTCGATTCGATATGTGCCTACGGCACGCTAACAAGGAATTTATATCATATAGCAACTGAAATATTATGAGGTTATATCGTATTTGCGAAAGCAAATATATCGCACGAGCAAAGCGAGTATATCGCATAAATATGTTTTATCCTATTTTCAAAAAGAGCACCTGCAATTGCAAGTGCTCTTTTCATCATTTCAATATTTCATCTATAACCTTTGACATTTCTTTTTCCTGCCGCTGCATCTCATAAGCAAGCTTAAACTGTGTGCGGCATCTTACGAGATTATGCTCAGGATACTTTGTTGCAAAGTATACATCGCCGTCAATATAGTCTGTCAAGAAACGCATTCCGCACTCAATTGTCATAAGGTATGCACTGTATGGAAGAAGCTCACGCTCTTTTTCTGTAATGCTGTCTCCGAGCGCACCTAAAAAGCCCTCAGCATATGCACGGAAAAGCTCAACATCAAAATGCACCTTATCAAGGTCCTTTTCATCCTCTGCAGCTGTGCTTGCACCAAAACGGATTGAATCACCAAAATCGTAAAGCATTGAGCCTGGCATAACCGTATCAAGGTCAATAACTGCCTTACCCTTTCTTGTTTCAGGGTCCATAAGGATATTGTTAAGCTTTGTATCGTTATGTGTTACCCTGAGGGGAATAGACTTATCGGCAAGAGCTTTTACAATTTTATCATATGTATCCTTACGCTCAAGCACGAACTCTGTTTCAGCCTTGCAAGACTGCAGTCTTCCCGATTTATTCTCCTCTACCGCTTTCTTAAAGTTTTCAAAACGGTTGGGAGTATCGTGGAAGCGCGCTATAGTTTCACTTAATTTACTTGCATCAAAGTCGGAAAGTGCCTTCTGAAATTCACCAAAAGAAAATCCTGCATTACGAAAATCCTCTGCATTTTCTGCCTTTTGCAAAGTGAGAGAATTTTCTATAAAGTCGTATACTCTGTAGCATCCGTCCTCTGTTTTGAGCATTGGCTCTCCGTCATTTGTTTTAATGACTGTAAGGGAAAGAGCACCCTTCTTCTCAATATGCTCTGTTACGAAAAGAATGTTTTTCATAACATTTTCAGGCTCTTTAAAAACAACAGTGTTGATTTTCTGCAAAATGTAGTTTTTTTCTGTTGTTTCTGCAAGAAACGTAGAATTTATATGTCCTTCACCATAGGGAGCAATATTCTTAACCTCACCCTCGATGGCAAAGCTTTTTAAAACATTATATTCCTTCATATAATCCTGCATTGATGTATCCTCCTATAGCCTCTTTAAGTTCGGGCAAATCTTCTCTGTATGTAATGCCGTACCACTTATCCTTATTGGTATATACTTTTATGGTTGCTTTACCTGATTTTGCCATGTTGTTTATAATTGTAGGAATGAAAAATTCATCCTTTGACAAATCTGCCTCTTTAAGGAAGGTCTGATAGTCCTTTTCAATCTGCTCAAAAACGTCGGGTGTAAGTCCCCAGAGGTTCATAGAAACGGGTGTTTTTGCATCAAGTGTAACATCCTTCCCGTCCATTACGCACGTCATATCAGAATTAATCTTCGTAACCTCTGTTACGTCGGTAAGGAATCCGTTTTCCACACTGCACACACCGCGCGAAACAGTTCCGTTAGGGCTTAAAGTGTTTGAAAGCTCATACGCAGTCATTGCAAATTCGCCCGGATTTGCATTTTTTAAATGCTCTGCCATTTCAAAAAATGCATTGCAGCCGTAATAGTCATCAGCATTTATTATTGCAAAAGGCTCCTTCACGCTGTCCTTACAGCACAGTATTGCGTGACCTGTACCAAAGGGCTTCGTTCTTCCTTGAGGAAGCTGAGATGAATCCTGCATAACATACTCTGTCTTAATGGTTTTTTCAATACGGCTTCCTACAAGGCGAATGAAATCATCCTTCATATCCTCACGGATAATGAAAACAACCTTTGTAAAGCCTGCCTTTTTAGCATCAAATACAGAAAAGTCGATAATAGCCTTACCATCGGGGGTAATACTCTCCGCCTGCTTAAGACCTCCAAATCTGCTTCCCATACCTGCCGCCATTACTACTAATGTAATATCCTTCATTATACATACCTCCTGAAAGTATCTTTTCAAAAAGCAAAATTTAGCCATTTAAGTTATTATAACCCATCAAAAAACAAATTTCAATAGAAAAATGGCTATAAAGCATTTAATTTTAGCTACTTTTCTCTGTTCTCTCTTATCTTTTATACGGAAACGACAATTCTGAGAGAAAAGTGAAAAGAGAAGAGCACAAAAAGAAACGGCAACTTCTTTCGAAAATTGTCGTTTCTTTTTAAAATAGGCGAATGATTCAGATGACACTATTTATTATAAAATTGTGTTTTATTGGTCCTGAACCTTGCCCTAAATCAAGACCTGCGGCAAGTGCATCAGATATATATTCTTTTGCTTTCTTTACCGACTCTGCAAGATTACTGCCTTTAGCAAGATTGGACGCGATAGCACTCGATAATGTGCATCCCGTTCCGTGCGTGTTAGGATTATCAATTCTTTTACCATCCAGCCATACAAGTCTGCCGTTTTTACACAGAAGGTCATTTGCATCGTTTATACTATGGCCACCTTTAAGCAATACACCACATCCATAGTTTTTCTCAATAAACTCTGCTGCTTTTATCATATCGTCTTTATTGCCGATTTTCATATCTGATAAGATTTCTGCTTCAGGGATGTTTGGTGTTACAAGAGTTGCAAGCGGCAATAGCTTTTCAACCAATGTTTTTATTGCATCTGTCTTTATAAGAGCGGAACCGCTTGTTGCTACCATTACGGGATCAACAACAATGTTTTTGGCATTATAGAACTTTAATCGCTCTACAATTACTTCTATCAGCTCGCTTGATGATACCATTCCAATTTTTATGCTATCAGGGAATATATCTTCAAATACTGCATCAAGTTGTTCTTTAAGAAATTCAGGTGTCGAATCTAAAATTGCCCTTACCCCAAGAGTATTCTGAGCAGTAAGTGCCGTAATTGCACTCATTGCATAAACACCATTCATTGTCATAGTTTTAATGTCCGCCTGAATTCCTGCACCACCACTTGAATCACTGCCTGCAATAGAGAGCGCCGTTTTCATTTGTTTCTCTTTTACCATAGCGTTATCTCCTTTGCTTTTTCTATAAGTTCAATCGCAGCTTTTTTGGGGCTTTCTGCTTTCATAATTGCAGACACCACACATATTCCGGCAATCGGTGTTCCCTTCAAAACATCAATATTGTCTTTGTTAAGTCCACCGATAGCATTAGCAGGAATGGGAACTGCACTGCAAATATCTTTTAATGTTTCAGTAGAAGTCAAGACTGTCTTTACCTTTGTTGCAGTGGGATAAATTGCACCAACACCAAGATAATCAGCTCCTTGCTTATAGGCTTCCTTTGCCTGTACCACAGTTTTAGCGGTAGCCCCTATAATTTTATCATTACCCATAAGCTTTCTTGCAATAGAAACGGGCATATCACTTTGTCCTAAATGAACACCTTCTGCTTGGATAGCAAGTGCCACATCAACTCTATCATCAATAATAAGCGCTACATTATATTTTTTTGTGATGCTATGAACCTTTTGGGCAAGCTCTATATATTCTCTTGTGGTCTTTTCTTTTTCACGAAGTTGCAATAATGTAACGCCGCCTTTTAAGGCTTCTTCTACACGAAAAAGAAATTCTTTCTCACCATAATTTGTACTGTCAGTTATAAAATAAAGTTTTGTATTTAATTTTTTCATTCTTCACACCTCACATATACAGATAATCGTTAAGTACGGGTTGCAACCCTTCATCCGCAATACTCTTATACATCGCATCAAGGCTACGATTATCATCAATTTCAAATTGTTCATCACCCTGAATGTCATTAGTTTCTTTCCCGGTATATTTACTCTCGTGGTCGCCGATGCCCGTTGAAACACCTGCTGAAACTTTCGTTGCAGCTATTTTGACAATTCCGTTTCTGAATGATGCACTTTCACGGGAAGATACAGTAATACCTACAAACGGAAGAAAAATTCTGTAAGCACATATAATCTGACAAAGCTCTTTTTCGTGAACATCAAGCGGATTTATTTTTTCGTTATTTACAATAGGCCTTAGTCTTGGGCAAGAAAGTGACATTTCCGCGTGAGGATATTTTCTTTGCAAAAAATAAACATGAAGTGCACTTGCCAAAGCATCTTTTCTAAAGTCTGAAATTCCTAAAAGTGCTGAAAAAGCTACACCTCGCATACCCGCCCTGAGTGCCCGCTCTTGAGCATCAAAACGATAAGGCCATACACGCTTAGGCCCGAGCAGATGAAGCTTTTCATATTTTTCGGTATCGTATGTTTCCTGAAAAACAGTAACATAATCAGCTCCGCACTCGTGAAGATATTTATATTCGTCAGTATTTACGGGATAAATTTCAAGTCCTACCATTCTGAAATACTTTCGTGCGAGCCTGCAAGCATCACCAATATATTCAATGTTGCTATGAGAACGGCTTTCGCCCGTAAGTATTAAAATTTCCTCCATACCGCTATCTGCTATCACTTTCATTTCTTTTTCAATCTGCTCTATAGAAAGTTTCATTCGCTTGATATGGTTATAACAGTTAAATCCGCAATAAACACAGTAGTTTTCACAATAATTGGCTATATAAAGTGGAGTGAACAAATAAACGGTATTTCCAAAATGTTTACTTGTTTCAAGTCTTGCCCTCAAAGCCATTTGCTCTAAATAGGCTTCAGCTGCAGGCGAAAGAAGAGCCTTAAAATCTTCAATAGTACATTTATCGTGTCGGAGAGCTGCTTTTACATCTTCCTGCGTATATTTTGAATAGTCAAAGGAATTCATTTGATCCATTACATTTTTGCACACATCAGACTCGATTATCTCCATTCCCGGAAGATATTCCATATGATTTTTACGGGAAGACGGCCTTGTTTCTATACGATGCTTTTGGCGGAGTGCTTCTTTTGATAAAAACTCCGAGTCTACAAAAAATTGATTTTCCATAGTTTTCCTCCTAATCACGCAAGAATCCCGTAAGAGGATCTGAAGCCGATGCACCACGGGGAAGAACCCTACCAAGACCTGATAAATATGCTTTTCTGCCTGCTTCAATAGCATTCTTGAAAGCGGATGCCATAAGTGGCAGATTTCCGGCGGTAGCAAGTGCGGTATTTGCCATAATAGCAGCAGCACCCATTTCCATAGCTTCACAGGCCTGAGAAGGTTTACCGATACCTGCATCAACAATAATCGGTAAATCAATTTCATCAATTAGTATCTGAATAAAATCTTTGGTTGAAAGACCTTTGTTTGAGCCTATTGGAGAAGCAAGAGGCATTACAGCCCCTGCTCCTGCTGCTGCCAAAGCACGGGCAACATTCAGGTCGGGATACATATACGGCATTACAATAAAACCGTCACCCGCTAAAATTTCTGTTGCCTTTATAGTTTCCTGATTATCAGGAAGCAAATATTTTGAGTCACGCATAATTTCAATCTTAACAAAATTACCGCAACCAAGTTCACGGGCAAGCCTTGCAATTCTTACTGCTTCCTGGGCAGTTCTTGCTCCGCTTGTATTAGGCAAAAGAGTAATTCCTTTAGGAATATAGTCGAGTATGTTTTCTTGTTCTTTTGTGTTGGCTCTGCGAACTGCGAGTGTAATAATCTCAGCTCCGGCATCTTGTACTGCAGCTTCAATAAGATTTAATGAGTATTTACCCGAACCTAATATAAAACGGGAACTAAATTCGTGTCCGCCAATTACAAGCTTATCATTATTCATAATACAAACCTTCCTTATTCTTCAAAATTTTGTGATATAATTCTGAGTACCGTATTTGCCTGATGAGAAGCGCATACAGAAACTCTTGATGCTACAAGTCCGATCCCGTCCTGAACATCACTTTTTTCATCACCGCAAAGATAAAATCGTTTTGATATTTTTCTGGTTTTAATTAAGTTAGCACTACCCAAACCTGCCATTCCTGATGCAGCAACAATATATTTCGTTGGCATTTCCGATAAAACAAAGTTAACAATGTCAGCTTTTGCTTGTGCATCATCAAATGCTTCGCAGATTATATCGGCATTATGTAAAAGCTCGAAATAGTTATTTTCATCCATACGAACAGTATATATTTCTGTTTCAAGATATGGTGCAATTTCTTTTAAATTACAAGTCAAAGCTTCGGTCTTATACATACCAATCTGACAAGTCTTATATTGTTGTCTATGTAAATTAGTAATATCAACCTTATCGAAATCAATCAGTATTAACTTACCAATACCTGCTCTTGTAAGTAATATTGCAATATTTGAGCCAAGCCCCCCAAGACCGCAAATGGCAACGGTTGATGATAAAATTTTATTTTGCAACTCTTTTCCGTGCCTTTCTTCAAGTGCTTTTATCCATTCGTTTTTATCAGGTATCATATTAACCGCCTCCCACGAAACTTACAACTTCAACACTATCACCGTCATTAAAATATGTATTTCCGTATTGTGATTTCGGAAGAATATCGCCATTTAATTCTACGGCAACACGCTTTGTATCATATCCTGCATCCACTAACCACTTTTCTATGCTTATACCGATTGCATCAATGCTTTCTCCGTTAATTTTCACCACTATATTCACCTCCAAAGCAATAAAAAAAGGAAGTTACCGACTTGGTAACTTCCTAAATGTTCTTTGTTCCTCCTAACGCTATGCATCAGGCTTCCCTACGTTGGCATTATCCAAATCAGGTTCTCGGTCGAAGGTGACACCTTCCTCTCAGCCTGTACTACAAGCTCCCGTTTATTAAGTTTAAACGCATTATATCACTTTTTAAAAATTTTTTCAATAGTTTTAGATAAATTATTTTCCTGATATCATATAAAAAACGAATGATTTAGATGCACATAAAAATAAGCTTTGCGAAAGCAAAGCCACCTCAACTTCTTCCTTATTCACTATTACTTATTACTTTCCAAAAATCGACAAGTATTTTTAGGGAATAGTGAAGAGTGAATAGGTAATAAGTAAAATCGACAAGATTCTGTCGAACCTTGTCGATTTTTGGCACCCCCGACCGGAATCGAACCGATGACTAGCCCTTAGGAGGGGCTTGTAATATCCTCTTTACTACGGGGGCATTTTAAAGTTTAAATGAATTTACCGCCTCAAAATCGAGGCGGTAAATTGTCATTTTGTGATTAGTTAGCTGCCTTGTTAACAACCTGAACGCCCTTGTAGTATCCGCAATGCTTACAAACGATGTGTGCCTTTATAAGCTCACCGCAGTTTGAGCATTTAACCATACCGGGTACCTCAAGTTTCCAATTAGCTCTTCTTTTATCTCTTCTTGCCTTAGAAGTTCTTCTCTTTGGAACTGCCATTTTCTACACCTCTTTACTCAAATTTCTAAAGATGGCGAATCTCGGGTCATAGACCTCATCTTCGCAATTGCATTTATTTTTATTAAGGTTTATGCCACATACGTGGCACAATCCTTTGCATTCCTCTCTGCACAGAAACTGCAGCGGAATACTGTTAAATATGCACGCATTAACCACGCCGTCAATATCCATAACAGTGCCTAAAATGCTTATACATTCCTCGTCTGCATCGGAAAAGTCACTTGCCACGCTTTCAAAAAGCTCTGCAAAAAGGCTTTCCCTGACATCCTCACCGCAACGGGAGCACTGCGTGACATAGCTGCCTTTTATCTCCGCTCTGATTTCTATTGTCCCGCCAATGTTTAAAACATTGCCGACAATTTCGAGTGGTTCTTCAAAATCAAGAGTGCTGCCCATAAACGTAGTCTTCCCAAGCTCTACAGAGCCGGAGAAATTCATCGAAGCACCCTCATTTTTCAGTACAGATGCAATATTTATCTTCATATCAAACACCTCTCCCAAAATTAAGGCGCCTACATATTATACTATCAAAATTTTTAATTGTCAACAATTATTTTGCCAATCTCTGTGTTTCTGTAGCTATCATCATTTCCTCGTCAGTTGGAATAACAAGAGTTCTTACTGTTGCACCCTCTGCAGAAACATCTATTGCCTTACCGCGGAGCTTATTCTTCTCTGCGTCAACCTTTACACCGAGAAATTCAAGACCTTCTACGATTCCGCTGCGTGTAGCACAGTCATTTTCACCTACGCCTGCAGTAAATACAATTGCATCTACACCGCCCATTGCAGCAGCATAGCTGCCTATGTATTTCTTTATGCCGTAGGAGAACATCTTGAGTGCTGCCTCTGCACGCTTGTTACCCTCGTCTGCAGCATCTGAAAGGTCACGGAAGTCACTTGAAACACCGCTAACACCAAAAACGCCGCTCTTCTTATTAAGAACTGCATTGATTTCGTCGATGCCTAAATTTTCTTTTTCCATAAGGAAGGTTACGATAGCGGGGTCAATGTCACCGCTTCTTGTACCCATAAGAATACCTGCAAGAGGTGTAAGTCCCATTGTTGTATCAATTACCTTACCGTTCTTAACTGCCGCAACACTGGAGCCGTTTCCAAGGTGGCAGGTAATAATTTTAAGGTCCTCGATAGATTTTCCGAGAAGCTCTGCAGCCTTGCCTGAAACGTAGTTATGGCTTGTACCGTGGAAGC
>JAEIGA010008603.1_pt1 | contig 15476 bp, 15 predicted proteins | sample 9270691 | NCBI WGS metagenome assembly JAEIGA01 (sample SAMN17057246, study PRJNA624740) | gut metagenome | biome: biome; isolation source: fecal sample | host: Bos grunniens | place: China: Xizang | collected 2019
CTCGACCGCCGGACCATGATGTCCGACCTTATTATATTGATTTCCTATCTCGGACACTATCTCCGACACCTGGAGTGAATCAGCACGCCAAAACATACTGTACGCTGTCTGCGCACCTGCATTTGCCCTGATTGCAAAAAAGGCAAACAGAACGGTCAGAATCTTGATTGTAGTTTTCATAGTCAGCAAGAAGGTTTCTCAAAAAACGAGAAATGCACATTGCCGTATTTGCGCTCCTTGACGAAATACGGATTTGATTCGAAATTATATTCCTCAGGATGCTCAAGGATAAAATATGCACCCGGATGCAGGATGTCCTTTGCAAACACCTTGTCAGGAAGGTCTCCGAGACCTTCTATGGCATACGGAGGATCTGCGAAAATGATGTCGAACTTCTCATGACAGATGTCCAGGAATTCAAACACATTATGACGGACCACCGTGAGGTTCCTCATTCCGAGAGTCGCCGCCTGAGACTTGATGAAATTGGCATGGAGGGGAAGCATCTCGACGCAATACACCATCTCTGCGCCACGGGATGCAAACTCATAAGAAATGGCCCCCGTACCTCCGAAGAGATCGAGAACCTTGAGTCCTTCCATTTCATATTCATTATTGAGTATATTGAAAAGGCCCTCCTTGGCAAAGTCCGTCGTAGGACGCGCCTTGTAGCCCTGAGGCGGCAAGATGGCCTTGCCTTTGAATTTTCCTCCGATTATTCTCATATATATTATAGGTGTTCGACGCTGCGGAAATATCTATAGAGAGACATTTCCTGATCCTCTGAAAGGGATGTCCTGAAATAGATGGAGGAAATCTCCGGATTAAGCTGGAGTTTCTTCATCACAAGGAATATGAAATATTCTGCTGTCGTGAAATCCGGCGCCTGGAAAGAATTGCACAGGAGCAAGGTCTTGCCCTGGGCTATCGCAAGATAAAGGCATCCGTCCATGTATGATGCCACGATCTTATTGTAGTCTGAGATCTCAGACATCGCATCCATCATATAGTAGATCTCAGGAAGCATGCGGCCCTTCGTTCCGTCTGTTCGGATGACGGTCTCGTAAACCACCTTTGCCAAAGTTCCTCCCACATTCAGCGAATACACCAGCACCGCACCGAACTGTGGCACCTCGACATGGTCCACATGATCTCCTTCATCAACATTTGCCACTTCTTCCAGCATCTGCCTTGAAAGATCAGAAGAATGGAAGCTGTTCGGAACGAGAGCAAACTTCGGAGTGAAGACCGACACATCCACCTGCTCGTATCGTCTCATGAACTCAGACGTATTGAATATACGCTCTGCGCTCAGCCATTCTGACGAATGCGAGTTTCCTTCGGCCTGTATCTTAAAAGAATATCCACTCAAGCCGACTTGAATGGATATCCTGTTTTTAGTATCTATCATAGTCGTGTGACTACTCCCAGTTACCTGCGTTGTTGTTAGGCTGTGTTACGCTACCAACCTGAAGTCCCTGGTAACGACCCTGATCCTCTCTCTCAGCATTGAGGTTCACGATGAGCTGGTGGTTGAGACCCTTGAGGAGAGATCTGTAAGGCATAGAAGCCTCGAAGAGAGGTACGTTCACACCTGATACCTTCTTGATGGTAGACTCCATGATGATAGAGTCACCGCTGAATGGAATGAATGCGAGCGAGTCTACGCAGAAATCTGTACGGTGGCTGAAGAGAGTATCCTTCACAGCAACCTCGCTGAACACCTCGAACACGAGGTTCTGCTCACCTGCGAGATAGAGCTCATAAAGCTTCTGCTGGAGTTTCTCCTTCTTAAGGTGGCTGTACTTCTGTGACATCTTCTTTGTGTTAGCCATTGCAAGAGAGTCATCCTTTGAGCCGACCTGAAGAGTAATCTTCATCTTGCCCTCGTTGTAGAACATCTTAAGCGAGTCGATTGTAGATGCGTAACGTGCATTTACATTCTTGAAGGCAACCTGAAGGTCACGGATGTCCTTAAGTCTCTGGACAGCCACGCTCTCACGGTACTCCTTGTGCTTCTTGAACTCTACTGGTTCCTTAATGCTTTCTACATTGAGATAAACCAAACCTGCGATGCAGATCGGAAAAATAAGGTAAGTGAAAACCTTTCTGATAATTGTTCCCATTATTTATTGTTTTATTTTCTTTTTTCCAAAGGACGGACAAAGTTAGGAATTTCATTTATGAAATGCAATATAATTTTGTATTTTTGCACCTCGTAATCGAGATGCATAATGAAAGATATAACTCCATATAATATCGAGAGGTTCATCGAGTTGATCGGAATGGCTGAGAAACCGGTCATAGTGACACACGCAAAGCCGGACGGCGATGCCGTGGGCAGCACATCGGCCATGCTGCATTTCCTCATGAAGACATGCGGCAAGGCGGAGGCCAAGGTGGTTCTGAATGACGACTGCCCAAGATACCTGACCTTCATCAAGGACGCCATCCCGGCAGAATCTCTGATAACAAGAGACGGAAACATAGAGAAAGCGAAGGAGACAATAGACAGTTCCGACCTTATCATCTGCCTGGATTTCAATGCATTCCACAGGACAGGAGGATTGGAGGCATCTCTTTCGGAATCAAAGGCAAGGAAGATCCTCATCGACCATCACCTCGACCCCGACAGAAGCATCTATGACCTTTCTTTCTCAAAGAACGACATATCATCGGCCTGCGAACTTCTGTTCTGGATACTGATGGCGACGCCTCAGATAGCCGGAAATGCAGAGAACCTGCCGGCAGAAAGCGCCACTGCGCTTCTTACAGGAATGACGACGGACACCAACAACTTCGGCAACTCCGTATACCCTTCTACGCTGAACATGGCATCAGAACTTCTGCGCATAGGAGTCGACAGGGACTTCATCCTCCAGAAGATCAACCAGGAGCATAGCGAGAGCAGACTCCGACTCAAGGGTTTCGTCCTGAAGGAACTGATGAAGGTGACAAAAGACGGCGTGGCATACATCGTGCTCGACAGGAAGGCTCAGTTCGGCTACAAGATGCAGGAAGGCGACACAGAAGGCTTTGTAAATGAACCACTTAGCATCGGCAAGGTCAGGATGAGCATCTTTGCGAGAGAAGATGCCGGCGAAGTAAGGATCTCCATCAGGTCGAAGAAAGGGACATCCGCAAACAGATGCGCCAAGCTCTTCTTCAACGGAGGAGGACATGAGAACGCAGCAGGAGGAAAACTCTATATGCCTATCGAAGAGGTCGGAGAGTATATCGCTAAGCACACACATATATACATGACGGAATATGAAGATTAGAATCATACTTGCTGCAGCCGTCTGCATGATAGCCGCATCATGCATGAAGGATAAGCTCGAGACGACATACTCGAAACAGGAGACGCAGATCGACGCATACATCGCCAAGAACATGGTGGTCAAGCGCGACTCCACCAGGATGGAAGTGACTCCCAACACAGAAGACCCGACAAAGAACGACACCTCATATGTGAAGGTGCAGTGGCAGGACACTCTCAATGTCGAGTACAACAAGGGAGCCGCAAGGCTCATCAGGAAGGAAGGAACTGGAGAAAGGCTCACCGAGAAGGGCGCAGTCTCATTCCATTACGCAGGCTATGTCTTCACGACACAGCCCTCGTCACTTTTTGCGACCAACGATGAGCAGACAGCAAAAGGTGCGAACTTCAACCTCACCGATGCCGAATACGTGCTCTTCGAGGCCGACATGACAGACATCCACCTCGTGGAAGGCCTCAGGAACGGTCTGCTTGGAGTAAGGACAGGCGAAGAGTGCGAGATCATATTCTCGGGCAAATACGGTTTCGGCAACGAAATCTTTGGCACGATTCCTGTTAATTCCGCACTGCTTTATAAAATATGGGACATCACCGTGTCAAACGAGTAGAGTCTGTCAGTATTTTTATTATCTTTGCGAGTTATTATTTCTATTCAAGACGATGAAGAAAATATTCACCAAAGCATTATACATCGCAGCTGCCGTCATCATTGCAGGCTGCGCAAAAACTGTTACACCTGGTCCCAACGAGGCCAACAAGCGTTATTTCGACGCATGGATGGAGCTTAATCATCCGGATGTGAAGCCTACAGGACTCGGAGTCTATGTGCTTAGCGAGACAGAAGGCAACGGAGTCGAAGTATCAGACAGCGGACTTGTGCTCGTGGACTACAGGATCACAAGCCTCGAAGGAGACATATCTTCATACACTGACGCACAGACAGCAAAGCAGCTTGGAGAGTATGACAAGACCAACTACTACGGCCCAAAGTTCTGGACAACATATAAGACCACAATCCAGGCCGGTCTGGGAGACGCCCTCAAGGGAATGAAGGCAGGTGGATACAAGAAGGTCATCATCCCAAGCTGGCTCATGACAGCAAAGGCATTCGACTCGGCACAGGACTACCTTGACCACTACGACGAAGAGGAGAGCACAACATACAGCTCAACCATCTATGAGTTTGAGGTGAAGGACTATACAGAGGACATCAACCAGTGGCAGGTGGACTCTATCGGAAGATTCTTCAGCAACAAGACCGTCATGATCGACGGCAAGCCTGCAGCTCAGGTCTTCGACGGCATGACAGCAGTTGACACAGTGAGGGCCGGATTCTTCTACAAGCAGATCTCTGCACCGGTCGACACAACATCCTTCTCAAAGGATACAACCGTATACATCAACTACACAGGAAAACTCCTCAATGGACTTGTATTCGACACAAGCATCGAGAGAGTTGCCAAGGACAACGGCCTCTACTCTACCCTAAGGACTTACGCTCCCGTAGAGATCCACTGGGGAGAGACACATTCCGATATCAGAATGGGATCGGACAAGAGTACGATAATCGAAGGCTTCGCACTCACCCTCTGGCAGATGAGAGCAATGGAGAAAGGCGTAGGTGTGTTCTACTCTAATCTCGGATACAATTATTCCGGCAGCGGCTCAAGCATCCCGGGATATGCGCCTCTTATCTTTGAGATCGAACTCGTAGAGAAGCCAGAGAAATAATATGGCCGACAACAGATCTTCAATCCCCACCGAACTCGGAACCGACAAGATCGGCCGTCTGCTCAGACAGTACGCGCTGCCTGCGATCATCGCGCAGACAGCGGCGTCTTTATATAATATGGTTGACAGCATCTTCATCGGACAGGGTGTCGGACCGCTTGCCATTTCAGGACTTGCAGTCACATTCCCGCTGATGAACCTTTCCACAGCTTTCGGAACCCTCGTCGGAGCCGGAGCTGCAGTCATGCTTTCCGTCCTCCTCGGACAGAAAAACTACAAGGCAGCCAACAAGGTGCTCGGAAACGTGGTCAGCCTCAACATCATCATCGGTCTCATATTCATGGCCGTGGCTCTCGCCTTCATCGACCCGATCCTCTATTTCTTCGGAGCAAGCGAGAACACACTGCCATATGCCAAGGAATACATCAGCATCATCCTCATAGGAAACGTCATAACGCATGTGTACTTCGGACTGAATGCAGCAATGCGCTCGTCAGGATTCCCCAAGAAGGCAATGGCGCTGACCATATTCACAGTGCTCTTCAACACGATACTTGACCCTATCTTCATCTTCGTGTTCGACATGGGCATCGCAGGAGCGGCATGGGCCACTGTGATCGCACAGACCGTCGCGATGTTCATAGTCCTTAAGCACTTCAGCGACAAGAGCAAGGCCTTCCACTTCGAGAAGGGCATATTCAAGCTTGACATGCGCGTTGCCAAGGATTCGCTCGCGATCGGAATGGGTCCTTTCCTCATGAACGCGGCTGCGTGTCTGGTGACACTTTTCATCAACCAGCAGCTCCGCGATTATAGCGGCGACCTGGGTATCGGAGCATACGGCATCTGCAACCGACTCATCTTCATGTTCATCATGATCTGCATGGGACTGAACCAGGGTATGCAGCCTATCGCAGGATACAACTACGGAGCAAAACAGTACTCCCGCGTCAAGGAGGTTTTCTGGATGACTGCAAAACTGGGCACGGTGGTTACCTGTATCTGCTTCATAATCGGAATGTTCTTCCCTAGAGTGGCTGTAGGTATCTTCACCCATGACGAAGCTCTGATGGACATGGCATCGCATGGATTCAGAATCCTCGTGATCGGATTCCCTATCGTAGGATTCCAGATGATAGGCACCAACTTCTTCCAGTGCCTCGGAATGGTCAAGAAATCAGTGATACTCTCGCTTTCAAGACAGATACTCTTCCTTCTTCCTCTGCTTTATGCCCTCCCGATCTGGCATGGCGCAAGCGGAGTATGGATGAGTTTCCCGATATCGGATGTGCTCTCGGCATTACTGACAGCGATCCTCCTCAGAAGACTCTTCAAGAAGTTCAACAAACTTCAGGACGGTGCGGAATCATCTATCTTAGGTAGCCAGATTTAGAACACAGAATCATGGAAAAGAAGATCATCATCAACATAGGAAGACAGTTCGGAGGCGGCGGACGTGCAGTCGCATACGAGCTAGGCAAAAAGTTGAACATCCCGGTCTATGACAGGGAGATCATCGCTCAGGCTGCAAAGGACAGCGGATTCAGCGCAGAGTTCTTCAAGGAACGTGATGAGAAGAAAGGATTCTTCTCCTTTAGCGGAATCTTCACCAGCGGATTCGGAAACACTGAGAACTACATGAGCGACAGTGGCATATTCAAGTTACAGAGCCATACAATCGAGAAGATTGCCGAGCAGGGATCTGCCATCATCGTAGGACGATGTGCCGACTATATACTCAGGGAAAACGAAAACACCCTCAATGTATTCCTGACCTCCCCTCTCGAGGTGCGTGCTGAGCGCATTGCCTCCAGACAGGGAATGAGCCTTGAGGATGCTAAGGCAAAGGCCATTGAAAAGGATAAGCAAAGAGCTGAATATTATAACCATTACACCTTCGGAGAGTGGGGAATGGCAGGAACATACGACCTCTGCATCGACTCATCCATCCTGGGCATTGAAGGCACAGCCGACTTCATCATCGACTTCGCCACAAAAGCCGGAAAACTCTAGACCTGATACATGAACATAAAGAAACTCATCATATCCATCCTTACAATTGCCGCCCTCGTGACGGCAATTGCATTTATGATCGACAGACACAAGTCTGCCGCCGAACCAGAGCCAGAGACACCTACGCTTCCGCACTTGAACGAGATCCTGACCAACGAGATGTCCGACATACCGGAACTCGAGAAGATGGATGCAAGGATAAGGAAGTTCATGAGCAGATGGGCCATCAAAGGCGCTTCCCTTGCTGTAACCAGAAATGACTCACTCCTTTATGCCAAAGGCTACGGATGGGCGGACGAGGAAGAAGGGATTGCCATGGAGCCTGGCCACATCCTTCGCATGGCATCCGTGTCCAAGCTTCTGACTGCTGTAGGAATAATGGTCCTGCAGGACAGAGACTCGCTCAGCATCAAGGACACCGTGTTCGGACCCGGAGGAATACTTGACACTCCTTACTTCAATGACCTGATCAAATGCGACAGGAACTACACGAAGGTAACCGTAGAGCATCTGCTCAGGCATCAGGTTGGTTTCAGAAGGGACCCGCTTTTCTCATCAGTCGATGTGAAGAACCAGTTGGGACTCGACCACGCTCCGACAAAGGAGGACCACTACGGTCTCGTGCTCAGCAGAAGGCTTAGATGGGTACCAGGCACAAGTCAGAAATATTCGAATTTCGGCTATCTGCTCCTTTCCGAGATCATAGAGAAGGTGTCAGGAATGCCGTATGAGGAGTTCATGAAGAAAGAGGTCCTTGAACCAGCCGGCTGCTTTGACATGCATATCGGCGGCATCTACCACGAAGACAAGAGGGCGAATGAAGTAAGATATTACACTCACGAAGGTGACGGCAAATATGTCGAGGAATACACCGGAAACGGAAACATGGTAGAGCGCTGCTACGGTGGCACAAACCTCCCGCTCCTTTCCGGAGCCGGCGCATGGTGCGGATCTCCTGCCGAAATAGCCAGATTGGTGGCCAGCATAGACGGCGACCCAGGAGTGGAGGATATCATATCCCATGAAAGTTTCCTTCAGATGACCGAGTACTTCGACGAGAATACATTCTCACTGGGATGGAACGACACCGACCCTGCAAAGGGATGGAACAGGACAGGAACCCTTGCAGGTACAAGCGCCCTTGTAAGGTATTATCCAGACGGAGAATGCTGGATCCTCATCACCAATACAAGTACTTATAAAGGGCCTCGGTTCCCTAAGTACACCGAAGCCCTCTTCAAGGAATGTCGCACGAAATACGGCGATAAGTTTATTAAGAAAAACCTGTTCGAATAGTCGAACAGGTTTTTCATTTATTTTTTATAACTCTTTACTTCAAACTCGCCTGCGAGAATGCCATATCCGTTCTCTGCAAGTGACTCAAGCTCGTTCTCTCCTGGATAAACCTCGACAGGAGCGATGAACTGTACCATCTCAGTGATTGGTCTGGTGATCGGCTTGCCATAAGCGATACCACCTGTAAGGATGATCGCATCCACCTTACCTCCCACTACGGTTGCCATTGCACCGATGTACTTGGCAACGGAGATGCAGAATGCATTGAGGAACTCCACAAATGCAGGCTCACCAGCCACTGCCCTGTTCTCCACTTCACGGAAGTCGTTGGTTCCGAGGTGTCCTACTGCACCACCCTTACCCACGAGCATCTTCTTGATCTCAGCCTTTGTGTACTGACCGCTGAAGCACATCTCGATGAGAGGGAATGCCGGTACAGAACCAGCACGCTCAGGGCTCATAGGGCCGTCTCCGCCGAGAGCATCGTTTACATCGATCACAAGACCGTTTCTGTGGAGAGACACTGATGTACCGCCACCCATATGTGCGACGATGACAGTCACATCCTTATTGGTCTTGCCTACGCTGCGAGCGTAACGGCGTACCATCGCACGTGAGTTGAGAGTGTGGAAAGCCGGTCTGCGCTGGAATGCAGGGTGTCCCGAAAGCTTAAGCTCAGGGAGCATATCGTCTGATGTAGGAGCATCTGCGATATATGCCTTGCATACACCTTCGATTCCCTTCTCAGCACGCATCTTATTGATGTCTGCAGCCATGTCGTCTGCAATAAGGGCACTCAGATTGCATGCATGCACACCATCCTTACCCTCGATCAACGCCTCACGCATCTCTTCAGTAACCTGGTACACACCTGTCTGGATAGGAGTGATCAAACCACCGCGAGCCATGATCAGGTCGATCGAGTCAAGCTCGACTCCATTTTCAGAGAGGAAGCTTACGATTGCATCGCGACGCATGCCGCCCTGATGCATCACTGACTCATACTTTGCGATTTCTTCTGCAGAGTGCGAGAGATTAGTCTCGAATCTCTGCTGTCCATCCTCATAGAAACCGATCTTGGTAGAGGTTGAACCTGGGTTGATGATAAGAATTTTTCCTTTCATAACAATATTAGAACATTGCTGCGATAGCGATTGAATTCAACTTGGTATCAATGCTGTCAGCACGGCTTGAAAGCACGCATGGAACCTTTGCACCTACGAGGATACCAGCCTGCCTTACACCTGGAACAAGCTTAGAGTTGGCCTTGTAGAACACGTTACCTGACTCAATGTTAGGGAAGAGGATGCAGTCAGCATCACCTGCCACCGGGCTTACCAGACCCTTGATCTGAACCGACTCCATGTCAATTGCAACGTCAAGAGCGAGAGGGCCGTCTGCAATGCATCCCTTGATCTGACCACGCTCAACCATCTTCGAAAGCATTGCAGCCTCGATTGACGCCGGCTGGCTAGGAAGTACCTGCTCTGTTGCAGCAAGGATAGCGACCTTAGGAGTCTGTACACCTACAGCCTTTGCTGTCCTTACGAGACACTCCATGATGATCTGCTTCTGCTTGAAGTCCGGTGCCGGAATAACGGCAACGTCACCTACGAAAAGAAGCTTGTGGTATGACGGGATCTCAAGTGTTGTACAGTGTGTCAATGTGCCCTTCGGAGGAAGAAGTCCTCTCTCCTTGTTAAGGATGGCACGGAGGAACTTGTCAGTCGAGCAGAGACCCTTCATAAGGAAGTCTCCCTCGCCGTCATTGATCATCTGGACTGCCTGAGCCACAGACTTAAGTTCGTCTGCATTATGCACGATCGTGAATACAGACATGTCAACACCCTCTTCAGCGCAAGCCTTTGCGATAAGGTCCTGGTCACCTACGAGTGTAACGTCAGCCAGGCCAAGCTCCACTGCCTTGCCTGCAGCAGCCACTGTGTGAGTGTCGACTCCCCATGCAGCCACCATTCTTTTCCTGTTGCCTCGGCTCTTGAGCTCGGCATAGATCTGTTCGAATTTTGTAAACATAATTTTATAGATTGATGAATATTGTTCAGAATTAATCATTCTGCACAATGTTCATAGTGTCGCGAGCAATCATAAGTTCCTCATTTGTAGTGATGAGGGCAACCTTTACGTTTGAATCAGGAAGAGTGATGATTGTATCCACTCCTCTTACCACGTTTGCGTCATAATCGAACTTGACTCCGAGATATGTGAGGTTCTCGCATACTCTGCGGCGAAGACGGCTGTTGTTCTCACCGATACCACCTGTGAAGACGATAAGGTCGACACCGTTCATTGCAGCCGCATATGCACCGATATACTTTGTGATCTCATAAGTAAGCTTCTTGAGAACGAGCTTGGCCTTTGGATCGCCCTCATTTGCAGCGTTGTCAAGGTCACGTGCGTCTGATGACACGCATGAGAGTCCGAGGAAGCCGGACTTCTTGTTGAGCACCTTGCTCATCTCTGCAGCTGAAAGACCTTCCTTCTCCTGGATGTAAGTCACGACCTCAGGGTCAACGCTTCCGCTTCGTGTTCCCATGATGAGACCTTCGAGCGGAGTGAATCCCATTGTAGTGTCGATTGACTTACCGTTCACTACCGCCGCGATAGAGCTACCGTTGCCGAGGTGGCAAGTGATGACCTTTGAGTTCTGAGGGTCGAGACCTGCGAACTTCGCTCCCTTGGCAGATACATACTTGTGGCTTGTACCGTGGAAACCGTAGCGACGGATGCCATATTTCTCATAATACTCATATGGAAGGCCATACATGTATGCGTATGAAGGCATTGTCTGGTGGAATGCTGTGTCGAATACACCTACCTGTGGAACATCTGGAAGAACTGCTGAGACAGCTCTGATACCTAGGATGTTTGCCGGGTTGTGGAGCGGCGCGAACACCGAGCACTTCTCGAGCTGAGCGATGACCTCGTCAGTTATGAGCTGGCTGCATACGAACTCCTCCGCACCATGAACAACTCTGTGACCTACCGCCTCGATGTCCTCAAGAGTCTCGAGAACTCCGAATTCCTTGTCAAGAAGAGCCTCAAGGACAGCCTTGATACCCACTGTGTGGTTCTCGATAGGCATTTCCTTTACATAGGCGTCCTTTCCTGTAGCCTGATGCTTGAGACATCCTGTTTCCATGCCGATTCTCTCTACAAGACCTTTGGCAAGGAGATCGTAAACCTCATCGTTCTTCATATCAAGAAGCTGATACTTGAGCGATGAACTTCCGCAATTGAGTACTAAAATGATCATTTTACTATGTTTTTGTTTTGTTAATTTTCATGCCGGTGCGAATTTCATAGAAATTCACGCACATCTGTGCAAAGTTAGAAAAATATTCGCTACTTTAGCAAAAATACGTAAGGAAATGAGAGTGGAGAGAGAGATTGCAGGGGTAGCGTTGCCGTTTGCTTTTGGAGCGGCGTCATTTCTATATGCCGGGGATTTCCTGGCGACATATCAATACGGAACGGCGGCCGCATCAATCTGCGCGGCCATCACATTGCTGTTCGTCCTTTTATACCTGCTCACCCACAACAAGACCAAAGCCACGACATGGATTGCAGTCATCATGGTCATGACAGCATGCGGGATCATGACCGCAGCGACATCGAGTGTGCTGAGCGTCAGTTCCAGGAGCGACGGTGGCCGGCTTGGTTCCGTGGCCCTGGAGTTCGGGGACAGGATGAAGGGAGCGATCGATTCCATACCCTTCAGGTACGAAAGGACAGGACAGGTGGTGAAAGCTCTGTTGACAGGTGACAGGAAGGGCATGTCGCCGGAGATCACACAGGCATTCCGCAACAGCGGCGCTTCGCACATACTCGCATTGTCCGGGCTGCACCTTGGCATAATATACGGCATGATCCATTTCATGACGCGTGCCCTAGGCAACACCAAGCCATCACAGGCAATACGCTCATTATCACTTGTCTCAATATGCGGGTTCTATATGTTGGCCACAGGAGCCGGTGCATCTATCGTGAGAGCGTTCATTTTCATCATCATCGGCGAATGCATCAGATTGAGCGGAAGGCATTCGATCCTGAAAAACACGACGATGACGGCACTGATAATACATCTGGCCATAATGCCGTCCGCCATAAAGGAGGTGGGGTTCCAGCTGTCCTACGCCGCCATTTTCGGCATAGCCTTCATATTTCCTTGGATGCAGGGATTCTGGCCAGGAAACAGACATGAAGACGGAAGGTTCACCAGATGCACAAGATGGATATGGGATTCGGCGGCCATGTCCATTTCATGCCAGATCACAACGGCCCCACTCGCCTACATGTATTTCGGAACCTTTCCGACACAGTTCATCCTCACGAACCTGATTGCCCTGCCGCTTACGGGCATAATAATCCCGTGCTCACTGACAACGCTGACCGCGAGCATGCTGGGTTGGCATCCTCAGATACTACTTGATATTACAGAATGGATGATCAGTCTGCTTTGCGGGTCTCTAGACCTTCTGAGCACCATGTGACGAACTCTCCTTCCTGGTCATACACGAGACAGCCTTCAAGATCTTCACGCGATTCAATGAAAGCCTTCGCCTCTTCCAATCCTATGACCATGCAGTATGTGGCATAGGCGTCAGCAAGCAGTGCATTTTCCGCTATTATTGTTGCACTCAGGAGATTATGGCTTACAGGATAGCCTGTACGAGGGTCTACGGTATGTGCATATTTCTTACCGTCCTTGATGTAGAATTTCCTATAGTTTCCAGAGGTCACGACTCCGTGCGGGCCTTCCGGAACCGCAAAGATCCCCTGGAGCTGCGCTCCCGGCTGATCATTGCCGTCCTCCGGCCTGTCAATGCCTATTGTCCAAGCCATGCCCGATGGATTCTTTCCGTCACAGAATATCTCACCGATGTTCACCATCATGTCCTTCACGCCGATCGAATAAAGGTATTCGGCTACAAGATCGCAGCTGTAGCCCTGAGCGATCGCATTGTAGTTCAGCTGCGGGGCGAACGCGCCATCAGAAAGCACGGACGGGGATATTTGTGAACCTGCAAGGTCTGACATAGTCACGTGAAGTCTATGCATGCCGCAGAAGTTCATCACAGAGTCAACCTGGGCGCCGGAAGGCAACGATCCGTTCTTGAATCCAAATCCCCATATGTCATACAGAGGCGAGGAACTCACATCCACCGCACCGCCGGTTTCAGTAAAGATTGCATAGGCGCGGTCATATATCTCTGCAAACATCTCATCCACCACGACATCTTCACCGGCATTGAAACGGCTCAGAAGGGAGTTCTTATTGTAACCGGACAACGTGACGTCTATCTTGTGGAGGATGCTCTCGATGCTGTCCCTGATTTCCACCGGCTGCTGAGCTACTCCTTCCGTGTTGAATGTGACCGTGTAGACACCTCCCTGGGCATATCCTTCTATCTTCACATAACCGCTCCTTGTACATGAGGACGCAAGCAATGATATGACTGCAAGAAATAATATGACGATTTTTCCTTTCATAGATCTTCCGAGGCAAAGTATTTGTACAAAGTTAGCGGTTTTTACTATATTTGCAGAATTATTCATTTAAAAGAGATCAAAATGAGTCATCGCAAACTGAACTCAATCATAATCGCAATAGCAGCATCACTCTGTCTGATTTCCTGCAAGGATGACGACGAGACAAAGGTAGCCCCATCGCTTGACGGCACGCTGTCGTTCAAAGCACCGGCATACGTCCTTCCCAAGACAACCATAACCATGACTCCTTCAGGCATTGAGCACCCTGACGGAGAAAGCGTCGGATACTATTGGAAAGTGACTCCGGGCATGACAAAGACGGACACCACAAGATTCCTTAACGGACTTGACAAGAACGGCAATCCATCAGACGGATCGTTCACATACACATTCACTGATACACTCCGCACTTACACTATACAGGGCTACGCCTTTGCCAAGGGATACTCATATTCTGTAAATTCCGTGAAGTGCACAGTTGTGGAGGGAGGAATCGACAAGTCCATCACCAACCTTGGCCTTGCAGGCAAGCCAAGCGCAACCATCGGCGGAAAGGAATACCCTTACGTCACAATCAACGGCACCGACTGGCTCTGCAGAAACATATCAGACGAAAGCGCCGGCGCTCCATATGACAACTACATCGCAATGAGCGACGTATTCGGAAGATACTACTCATATGAGGAGGCCTTGACCATCTGTCCCGAGGGTTGGAGACTCCCTACCAACGACGAATGGACGGCTGTTCTCGCGGCACACGACAACAAGATCGCTGCGCTGATGGGCAACGGCTATTTCAACGACGAACTCATGTGGGAATACTGGCCTGCAGTAGGAGACATCAATAACGCATCCGGCCTCTCGTTGATTCCTGTAGGATACTCGCTCCTCAGCAGCAAGGCAACCGATCCGAAGCAAGACGCCCACATAGATGGAACATACCCACAGGCTCAGTTCAAAGGCTATACGGAATATGCGACATTCTGGACCGCAGACCTGGCGGAGGACGAGGAAGGCATGGCTTATTACAGATACATCATCTGCGACCAGCCGGAACTCATGTTAGGCAAGGGCGACATCAAGACATTCGGAGCATCAGTAAGATGCGTAAGATAAAGATTACAGTTCTGTAACGATCCAATCAGAACCGAAAGAGACCTGAGGACGGAAATCGTCTTCAGGTTTTGTTTTTTCCATGACCATTGAACCTATGGTCACTTCAACCTTGACGCCATCTTCAAGCACAAAGACAGCAGCCACAGGCTTTCCGTCTGCGGCAAGTTCCAGACCTGCCGATTTCACGCCGCAAACAACCTTCGGCGCAAGACTATACAGGTACTTTCCTCCAGACTGAGACGAAGACACGACATCGAATGAAGTGCCCAGGTGCATGAAGAGAGCGGCAGGATTGGCCAATGAATTTGCTTCGAGAGCATCAACCGACTCGATATAGACCTCCATTGCGGCGGAATCCACCGACCACACCTTACTGCCATCACAGTAGACCTGCAATCCATTGCCGGTCATAGTGTACATATCACCCTGAACTGAAACATCAGCTTCCCCTTTCATACGAGTGTTGGAGACATTGATTGAATAGGCACACTTCATGGTGACACAAGATGATGACAGCGCATCGTACAGC
>JAEIGA010008604.1_pt1 | contig 15474 bp, 13 predicted proteins | sample 9270691 | NCBI WGS metagenome assembly JAEIGA01 (sample SAMN17057246, study PRJNA624740) | gut metagenome | biome: biome; isolation source: fecal sample | host: Bos grunniens | place: China: Xizang | collected 2019
GGAACCCAGCCTTCCACCAGCCACTGACCAAAATACTGACCAGAAAAGGCCTTAAGCACCACCTCTTCCTCAGTTTCAGGATGATAACACACAAGGACTCCAAACATCATGCCTGACTGTCCTTGTTGAAAAAGAGGATTTGAATCAAGCTCTTGCATCAAGGCGAGGGCGTGGGTTTTGGCTGGTTCAAGGGGAAGCGGTGGAAACATAATATTATTGTAACGAAAGGAAGACCTTGTGGGAACTGGTGGCCACAAGAACAGGTCTTACAACAAATACAGAAGGAATTGACATACAATCAATTCAAGAATAGACTAAAATACAGAAAAATGCTCCTATATTTATTTAGTTTTGAGAATGATAAGGATGGAACATGTATATTAAAGATGGGATATGCTATGCAGGGGAACTAACTCCAGAAATTGAAGTAAGTTCGATCAAACTTTTAGAAGATGGTTTTATGCTCATTGATTTTTCAACAGGGGAAACACGACTTTTTGATGTTACCACCCTGTTAGATAAAGGCAGTGCCTTTTTACCACTTAAAGATGAGGCAAACAGACAAACGGCCCAGGTAACCCATGGTTTTGTATCCTGGATGGATGGCCAAATAGATATAGCACCAGAAACCTTATACCGAGAAAGTTTTAAATATTCAAAAGATATTTCCGCATAGTTAAAGAGGAAAATATATGCCAGAGCTAAGTCGTTTTGAAGGAATGATAATTTATATGCTTTTTAGAGATAATAAAGAGCACAATAAACCTCACGTTCACGTACATTATGGAGAGTATAAAGCCTCTATAGGAATTGATGGAGAACTGCTTGCAGGAAAACTACCAATACGGCAACTAAAAATGATAACAGGTTGGCTAGCTTTACACGAAGAGGAAGCTTATGCTGCATGGAATCGTGCTGTTTCTGGCGAGCATTTCGAAAAAATATCTCCATTGAGATAATGTCATTATTAAAATATATGCCAGAACCATCTTCACAAATATTGTACTGATTACAAATTTGTAATATACTCTCATAAAGATTCAGTCTTTAACATCACGAAAAAGACTGTCTTTTTATAGAAAGGAATATTTTTCCTCGTAAATTTAAATCAGGAGGTCTTTTTATGGCTTTGTATATTTCAACCGAGGCAAATAGATGCCTCAACTGTAAGAAACCTTTGTGTATGCAGGGATGTCCCATTAACACTCCAATTCCACAGGTTATTTCCTTGTTTAAGGAAAATAAAATTCGTGAAGCAGGCCAGATGCTGTTTCAGAATAACCCCATGTCATTGTTTTGTTCCATTGTTTGTGACCATGCCAGTCAGTGCGAAGGCCACTGTATTTTGAATAAAAAAGAAGCTCCCATTCGTTTTTCCAATATTGAGCGCTATATTTCTGATGCCTGCTTGGATAGATTAGAACTTCCTATGGCAGAATTAAATGGAATTAAGGTGGCAGTAATTGGTGGTGGTCCTGCAGGAATTTCTGCTGCCATTTTGCTGCGTCAGAAAGGGTATGAAGTTACTATTTTTGAAGCAAAAAATAGAATCGGCGGTGTATTACGCTACGGTATCCCAGACTTTCGCCTGCCTCGTTCTATGATGGACCGCTACGAAGACAAGCTTTTGGCCATGGGCATTCAGATTAGAACAGATGCTACCATTGGTGGAGCCCTAGAAATTGACGACCTGTTCCGAGATGGCTACAAGGCTATCTTTATTGGAACTGGTGTATGGCGGCCTAAAAAGCTGGGAATTCAGGGAGAAAGCTTGAGCAATGTTCACTTTGGAATCGACTATCTTTTGAATCCTGCCAGTCACAAGTTGGGAAAGAGTCTTTCCATCTTGGGAATGGGAAACGTAGCCATGGACGTGGCTCGTACCGCTTTCCGTCACGGTGTAGAAAAGGTAACCCTCTATGCACGAGCAAAACGTGTAGCCGCCAGCGACCACGAGGTGGAGTACGCCAAACTTGACGGTGCACAATTCATGTTCGGAATGCAGGTAGTTTCCATTACCGAAAAGGGACCTGTGTTTAAGGAAAGCATTTTTGATGAAAATGACAAGGTTATTGGGTTGAAGGATGAACTCATTCAGGTAGAAAGTGACTCCACCATCATTGCCGTAAGTCAGATGCCCAAGAACAAGATTTCTCAAACCACTGCTGGCTTAGTGGTAACCGAAAATGGTTTGCTGAAGGTGGACGAATTCTTCCAGTCCTCCAAGGAAGGAATCTTTGGTGCAGGAGACGTGGTTTTGGGAAGTAATACCGTTGTGCGAGCAGCTGCTACTGCAAAGAAGGCCGTGGATGCCATGGATGCCTACTTGCAGGGACGGCCTCTTAAGCCTACCGAAGAAGCTGTAAGCTAAGGCAATTACGTAAGCTGCATACTAACAGGCTGGATGAAAGAATATTTTCTTTCATCCAGTTTTTTTATTTTCAGTCACCATGGAACTCACAGAATCTTAACAAAAATCTAACAAAAATAGATATTGTGCAAACAAAAAACATTCATTATGTTTAGGCCATGAACATTATATCTTTTTTGTTTCAGCTCATTGGTAGCCTAGGATTCCTCCTGTACGGCATGAAGATGATGAGCGACGGAATCCAGAAATCTGCAGGAGAAGGTCTTCAGCGGATTCTTGGATTAATGACTGGAAACAGAATTCTGGCTGTTATAACAGGACTGTTTATCACCATGATTATTCAGTCTTCTAGTGCAACTACCGTAATGGTTGTATCTTTTGTAAACGCTGGACTTTTGACCCTTAAGCAATCTGTAGGTGTTATCTTTGGTGCAAATATTGGAACCACCATCACTGCTTGGATTGTTTCTCTCTTTGGATTTAAGTTTGACATTTCTGCCTTTGCAATACCAATGTTTGGTATCGGCTTCCTACTGATTTCCGTAAAAAGACTAAAAAAAGAGGCTATAGGAGAAGCCTTAATGGGATTTGGTCTTTTGTTCTTGGGACTGGATATGCTTTCTTCCATTATGCCCGAAATCAGTGCCGACAATGTGTCCTTCCTTGCAAACTTCCAGAACAGTGGTGCATTAAGTGTCTTCTTAGGAGTTGTGGCAGGACTGGTTATTACCATGATTATTCACTCCTCCAGTGCTGCTACAGCCATTATCCTGACTATGTCATACAATGGTTTGTTGACTTGGGAATTTGCTGCAGCAATGGTTTTAGGAAGTAATATCGGAACCACCATCGATGCAGTCATTGCCTCTATCGGTACAAAGGTAAATGCTCGGCGAGCAGCCTTGGTACACGTGCTATTTAACGTGTCGGGAACAATCTTGGCGGTGATTTTCTTTAAGGGACTTTTGGCCTTGGTGGATATGATTGTTCCTGGTCCTGTAGACCAAAATACCATCACCACCCACATTGCTATGCTCCACACTGTGTTTAACACTGTGAACACCATTATCTTCCTGCCCTTTGTAAACCAAATTGCCGCCTTGACAGAGCGTTTAGTAAAGCCAAAGCAGGACGAAACTCCAGACGAATATCATCTGGAAATGCCTCAACCTGGCAAAAAAGAGCAGGCTGCAGGAGCAATTTTGTTGGTGGAAAAAGAAATTGCAGACATGACAGAAGTGGTTATCAGAATGTTCCAGCGAATTCGAAACTCTTTTACCAACCGAGCTATGGCTGCAACAGAAGAGTATAAGCTAGCACAGGTGCGAGATGAAGATTATGCAGATCAAATGCATCACGAAATTTCCCAGTATCTGGTGCACTGCATGGACTTGCCACTGACAGATAATCAGCGGAACAATGTTTCCCAGATGCTGGAAGTAGTGGCTCAGCTGGAATCCATCACCGACGACTGCCACAGCGTCTCCCTCCTTCTTTCCCGCAGTGTAGAAAAGAAGATGACCTTTGCCCAGGAGGACTTGGATCGCCTTGACCCCTACGTAGAATTAGTAAATCGATTTGTTCTCTTTATCCGAGAGCATATTAACAAACACCTTACTGAAGACAAGTTAAGCGAAGCCAAGACAATCGAAGATCAGATTGACTTGTTCCGCAAAAACTTGAAGAAGGTGGCTCGAAAGCGGCTGGAAAGTGGCGCCGACGTAAAATCAGAGTTGCTGTACATTGACTTGGTACGTCAGCTAGAAAAAATTGGCGACCGGGCCTTCAGCATTTCAGAAGCTCTGTATCTGACAAAATAAAAAAGAAGGGATTGCAGGAAGGAAACTTCTTGGCAATCCCTTTTCTTTTTGTAAGACTAGATTTCATATCCAGCCTTTGACGTATGTATTTCAATTTGAATCAGATTAAATTACTCACTCAGCAACAAATTGTAAGCATCAAGGGGAGTTTCAGCAGACAAAAGGCTTTCCCGCAATTCATGACTCTTTAATCGGGAGCTAAAGAAAGACAATGTCTGCAAGTAGTAGGAGTGCTGATTGTAAGCAGCTGCAATCATAAACAGCAAGCGAACAGGAGTGTCGTCAATAGACTGAAAATCAATAATATCAGTACGACTGATTCCCACAGCCATAACCAAATCTGTTACAGAAGTCAAGCGAACGTGTGGAATGGCAATTCCACGACCAATGGCAGTGGACATTAACTCTTCTCGTTTGAGAATTTCTGTAGTCAGTTCTTGGCTATTCTTAATTTGAGGAGCTGTCCCCAAAGTATTAGAAAGGGCCACCAAGGCATCCTGCTTTGTAGAATGATTCAAGAACATAATTCTATCAGGAGAAAGAATATTCCGAACCTGAACAATGCTAGAAGGAGCAGCTGGTCGTGCACTGGAAGAAAGTCGGTCATTTACCCACTTTTCAATCTCACTTTTCTTGAATCGCCATACGGTACCAATTTTACCAGAAGGAATTTCTCCCTTCTGAGCCCAATCGTACACAGTACGTTCAGATACCCGCAGGTAATTTGCAACCTCATCTATGGTCAGAATATCGTCAATCACGTGGTTAACCTCTGTTTGTGAACTGTAATATCTATCAGAATTTCCCTCTATTTTGCATTGTTTACCGTTTTATGTCAAGGCTTGCAAGAACATGAAATAACTTGCAATAACATGTATACAAGGGGATATTCTAGCAAACTATTCCTGATAGCAACTCTACAAACAGTTGGTTAAGAAGTAGCCAGCTCGTGAAGGGAATCGTAGGGATACAATTCTCCTAAGGTGGTCTTGACCATATTCTCCCACTTTGGACCAAACCACACAGGAGTTTCTCCCGGAGCAAATTCCGTCAGTACTTGGCGGCAGGCTCCACAGGGTCCCACAGGATAATCACTGGCAGGAGTCACAATTACCAGAGCCAAAAAGCTTCGGTACCCTGCTGACATGGCGGTAAAGATGGCACTTCGTTCAGCACAATTGGTAAGGCCAAAGGAGCGGTTTTCTATATTTGCACCCTTTATAATTGCTCCATCCTCCATCAACAGGGCTGCTCCCACAGGAAAATGGGAATAGGGAGAATAGGAATTCTTGGCGGCACTACAGGCTGCTTCGTAAAGCTCCTTAAATTTTTCTTCTGGAATAATCCGTGATTTCTCTTCCATGATACACCTCTCTTTACAATTTCCTACTATTATTATACCATAACAAAATGAAAATCAAAGCAAATCTTCATATCATTATTGCTGCAAGTGTCGGCTTTTTAATACTTTACATCTTCATTGCCCCTCGGACTTTAAGCAAAGAATTACAACTGATACCTCAATGGACAACTTCCGTTCTCCAGCCAAACACAGAGGCTGTTGATGCAAGCACATTGCAAATGCCCTTTTTGCTGGGTCAAAACATGGGGTATTTTACCCAAGATGGAAAAATCACTTTGATGGAAAGTTTTCCCTTCCATGCAGCTATCTCTTCTTCTTACCGAGCAAGCTATGCCCCCGATTCCACCAGAATCCCCGTGTATAAATTGGAATCTTCATCAAATCAAGCTGATTTCTACCTGGAAGGAACAGGTTTTCCTTTTTTTGTTGAAGATAGAATATATCTTTTTACTCCTGGTGGTTACGGCCTTGCCCAATATTCCCAAGAAGCAGGAAAGTTGTGGCAGTTTGAACACTCCGCCCCTATTGTCACCATATCCTCATCTCCTGCAGGAACAGCAGTGGGGTATGCAGATGGCATTATCTTTACCTTTTCTCCTACAGGAGAATTAGTGCAAACCTTTGAACCAGGAGGCAGCACCTATCCCATCATTTTAGGAACAGCCCTTTCTCCTTCTGGAACTCAGCTGGCATGTGTATCAGGCATTGAGCAGCAGCGATTTGTACTGACTCAGCAAAAAAATGGAGTGAACAAGGTTGTATTCCACACCTATTTAGAAAAAGACCAAAGGAATTCCGTCCTTGTGCAATTCAGCAAAGACGAAAGCCGTGTTTTTTATGCCAGTGGCACAGGAATCGGCATTGTTGATTGCAATCTCCTTGAAAAAAAGGAAATCCCCCTAAAGGGAAATATTCTTGCCATTGAAGAATGTGACACAAACGACTTGATTTGTGTCCTCACAAAGGATTCTGGGCGCTACAATATCTACCTCATAGAAAACAATGGCACTTTAATCGGTTCCTTTGGATTTAAAGCTCAGGCTGCCTTTATCACTGTTGCTGATGGAAATTTGTACGTTGGTCGCGACACACAAATTTCAAAAATCGATTTAACAAAAGAATAAGGGAAACATTCCCCATATTTGAGTTTTGAAAAGGAGATACAATGAAAGGAAAATTTTTCCCTGTTTTTATAATCACACTAGTGTTGTGGGGAATACTGCCCCTTTCCGCCTTTGACTGGCCCCAAGAAGGAGTAAATGCCAGTTCATTTTCCACCCAATTTGGCCAGCTACGAGGAGGTACTTACAGCAATGCATTGATTTTTGCTGAACAAGCAGAAGTTTCTGCCATAGAATCTGGCTCTGTTATTGCAATTTTAGGTGATAACTCTAGCGAAATGGGATGGTTCCACTCTCCCCTCGGAAATGCAGTTATCATTGCCCATGAAGATAGCCTTATGAGTGTCTATGGAAATCTCTCCCAAGTAACCGTAAGCCCAGAAACCACCCAGATACCCAAGGGAGGAAAGCTAGGAACAAGCGGTTTTTCTGGTTGGCAGTCTGGTCAAAGTAGTCTAGAACTTCAGGTGATTGATACTGAACAAGAATCCTCAATCAATCCACGAATCTTAATGCCTCGTTTTCCAGAAGAGCCATCTCTCCTTCTCCATGGGATTACCGCTGTCGGAAGAAATGGGGAAGCCATTGAATTGCGAACGAGAAAGAGCCTTTCCGCAGGAAGCTACAAACTTTATCGTGGCCATGACCAGGGATTTTTTCCCTATAAATCCCGTGTTGTAGTCAATGGCGCAGAAGTAGAAACCCTCACCTTTAATAATTTAACTCGTTCTGGACGCTGGCTTACTGTTGTTGGACGAAAGGCGTACAATGTCAAGGAATCATATCCTACTGCTGACAAACAATTTTTAACTGAAGTAACCCTTGCCCAAGGAAAAAATACTATTTCTGTTACCATCGCAGATATAAATGGGAAAGAGTACGGCATTACCTATACCCTAGAAGTCTGGTAAACCTTCCAAATAAAAAAAGCTCTCTTCAGTAGGACGATGCCTCAGCTTGAAGAGAGCCTCTTACAACAATTACAACGAATTAATCTTCGCCATACAGATGCTCAAACTCGTGCATCTTTTCCATGGCCTTTTCCTTACACATTCCACAACCTGTACCAATCTTAGTGCGAGATTGCAACTGCTCCCAAGTTCTGTCTCCAGCCTTGTAGGCTTCTTCCAAGTCACGGTCGGTAACATTGAGACAGGTACAAATTACTTCAACTTCTTCCTGACCAGCAAAAACAGGACGTCCCTGCTTTGTCAGATAGTCATCAATAGCGGCACGAAGGGCCTTGTCTCCCAATACAGAACAGTGAATCTTGTTAGCAGGAAGCCCTCCAAGGCGAGCAACAATGTCTGCTGGCTTGAGCTTGTAGGCTTCGTCGATTTTCATGCCCTTACAGGCTTCAGACAAGATGGAAGTGGAGGCAATAGCACTGGCACAACCATAGGTCTTCCAGCGAACATCTTCAATCACATCATCCTTAATCCGCAACAAAATCAACATCTGGTCACCACACTTGATGTTACCAACAATTCCACGACCATCACAGGGCCACTGGGCTTCATCCTCCATGAGAACATTTTTAGGGTTCATGAAGTGTTCTTTTACAATATCTGAATACAACCAATCTTGCATTTTTTTTCGTCTCCTTTCCTTATATTATTCTGTATATGATACGGTGGACATTTTCCGCAATCGTTCAATAACGGGAGGGAAATTCTCCAGCACGAAATTTACTTCTTCTGGGGTATTGTACTTTCCAAAGCTAAAGCGAATAGATCCGTGGGCTAGCTCAGGGCCAAGACCAGTAGCCATCAATACATGGGAGGGATCAAGGCTAGCAGAAGCGCAGGCAGAACCAGTAGAAGCTGCCACACCCAACAAGTCCAAGTACAGGAGGATAGCCTCACCCTCGGCACCAGGGAAGGACACGTTCAAGGTGTTAGGCAATACCTTTGTTTCATGACCGTTGATGCGGATTCCAGGAACAGCCTTCAAAAGGCCCTCCTTCAGCTGCTGGCGAAGTTTGCCAGTAAATGCAGCATATTCGGCCAATTCCTTTCCAGCCAATTCAGCGGCATATCCAAAGGCTGCAATGGCAGGACCGTTGTAGGTACCAGCTCTCAGTCCATGTTCCTGATGACCACCACGAATCAAAGCTTCGATGGGAGCACGCTCCTTAATATACAAGGCTCCCACACCCTTGGGACCATAAATCTTGTGGGCAGAAAGGGTGGCATAATCCACACCCCAATCCTTAAAATCTACAGGAATTTTTCCTGCAGCCTGCACAGCGTCAGTGTGGAACAAAGCTCCTGCCTCATGTGCCATGGAACAAAGGCTTTTAATATCCTGAATAGTTCCAATCTCGTTGTTGGCTGTCATAATAGAAACAAGAAGAGGCTTCTTTTCCAAAGCCTTCTTGTAGCTTTCCATATCAACAATACCTGCATCGTCAACAGGAAGATATATTACCTCAAAACCAAACTGACTTTCCAGGCGACGGCTGGCTTCCAGAACACAGGGATGCTCGATGGCAGTGGTAACGATTACCTTATTATTCCGCTTCTTGGACAACTCCACCATGGTGTTGAACACCGTGTTGTTGGACTCAGAGCCACCAGAGGTAAACACAATTCCCTCTGGCTCACAATGAACCAAAGAAGCAATCTGCTGACGAGCCTTTGCTATAGTAGCAGCTACTTCTCGTCCTTCTTGGTGCAAACTAGAACCATTGGCATATTCAGCCAATTCCTTGACATAAAAATCATAGACCTCCTTAGAAAGAGGGGTTGTAGCATTATAATCAAAATAAATACGATTCATCTTATTTCTCGGGAAATAATCCCGCCTCCAAAAATAATACCATCTAAATATACTACAGCAGACTGGCCTGGGGCAACAGCCCGCTGTGGTTGGTCAAATATAATTTCGTAAGAACCGTCTCCCTTGGCATGAATGGTGCTAGAGGCGGCGGGAGAGGCAAGGCGAATCTTTACCTGTCCCTTAAAACTTGATTTTGGTGCATAGCCACCGGCCCACACCCAGTTTTCCGCCACCAAGCCAGAACACAGAAGCTCCTGGTCGTCACACAATACCACCTGATTCTTTTGGGAATCGATGGAGTGAACGTACAGAGGACGATTGGAGCTAACTCCTAATCCCCGCCGCTGACCGATGGTATAATGATGGATGCCACGGTGGACACCCAATTTCTTTCCCTCTAAATCCACAATATCCCCTGGCTGGGAAATCTGGTCGGAAAAGATGATATCCAGATAAGTATCTGGAATAAAATCCTGACTTTCACTGCGAGAAGCGGCGGCCAAGCCCCGTTCTTGAGCCAGGGCGTAAACTTCCTGCTTGGTATAGGCAGAAAGAGGAAACCGCACCTTTTCCAAGGTAGCAGAAGGAACACGACACAAGAAATAGGTCTGATCCTTCCGCTTGTCAGTAGCAGCAGAAATCATAACCGGTCGCACAGCTTCTTGTCCTGTCACATCATCGCCGTACACAAGACGCAAGTCTTCTGTAGGGCGAACTAAGGTGGCATAGTGGCCAGTACAAAAGTAGTCAAAATCGATTCCCTTTGCCCGAACCCCATCTAGCAAGGCCCCAAACTTTACGTTGGGATTGCAGTTGATGCAGGGATTAGGAGTGCGACCATTTCTATACTCTGCCTTGAAATAATCAAGTACGTGGTGGTGATATGCTTCCCGCACATCAATCACATGATGTTCTATTCCTTGCTGCTGACAAAAGGCCTTGCATTGGGCTATATCAATGGCTTCATCTGGCCCGTAACAAGAACCTCTCACCCCTTCCGCAGAAGGAGGTAATGGCAGGTCATTGGCCCAGCTGGACATGGTAACCCCCACAACAGTACAACCATGCTCTTTGAGTAACAAGGTAACTAAGGTGGAGTCAACACCGCCAGACATTCCCACTGCAACCAGAGAACCTGGTTCAGGCATAGAAAGTTTTTCCCAATCCATAGTGTAAAATATAACTGTTTTTCAGATAAAATGGAAGGGGGAAAACACACTTTTCCTATGGTTTTACTATGAAAAAAACAGTTATTGACAAAACACCACCTTTTTCATAGAGTGAAATAAAATCCCTTGGGGGCCGTTCAATGCAACAACTGGAAAAGCAGGTAATTTTCACCACAGAAAAATGTATAGGATGCAATCGTTGTATCGTGTCCTGCCCAGTTCCAGGCGCCAATATTTCGGCTCATCAAAATGGCAAAGGATATGTGGTGGTAGACAATACTCGCTGCATCCACTGTGGTCATTGTCTTGACGAATGCCCTCAGCAAGCACGAGATTTTGTAGACGACACAGCACTTTTCTTTCAGGATTTACAAAAAGGAAAACAGATTTCTGCAATTGTGTCTCCTGTGTTATGGCTCCAATATCCAGAAAAGGCCCATCAGATTCTTGGGTACCTCCACTCTTTGGGAGTAAGAAAATTTTTTGATGCAGCAGCAGGTTCAGATATTGTAACCTGGGCCCATACCCGTTATCTTCAGAATCTTTCCCAGCCTACACTTTCTTCCACCTGTAGTGCCTTGGTGAATTATGTAGAAAAAGTGCAACCAGAATTGATTCCTAACTTAGTGCCCATTCATACGCCTTCAGAATGCCTTGCAATCTACCTTAAAAAATACCGAAAATTCCAAGATAATTTAGTGTACATCAGTCCCTGTATTGCAGATTATGATCAAATCACTTCCCCTGAAACACAAGGGCGAATTCAGTATCATGTTACTATAAAAAAATTGATGGAAGCTATTGGAGACAAAGATATTTCTTCATATTCCAAGCAATTGAATCTTTTGGGACTTGGCCCCAGCGGTCGATTGTATTTTCCTGGTGGGCTTAAAGAAAATCTGGATCATTTTTTGGGAACAAGGGATATGAGAGTTCAAATTACTGGCTTACATTCCTTTGGAGAGGGAACAGACTCCTTATATCAGTTTTGTCAGGAAAATCAGGAAGGAATCTTCATCGATTTTCTAAACTGTAAGCACGGTTGCCTTTTAGGAACAGGAACTCATTCCAGTGCATGTCAACTAAAAGATATTCTCAAAGAATATAATTCACAAACAAGAAAAAAAACAGCTTTGCAGGAAGAAAACAATCCTTACAACAGTAATCTTACACAAGCAAGACGATTACAACTTTTACAGAGAAAATTCCAAAGCCTTTCTCCAGAGGATTTCCGTAGGAGTTTTAATTCCCTGCGTATTCCAGAAAAACACATTACTAACGAAGAAGTGGAAGATGTCTTCCAGAAGCTCTACAAAACCACGGAAGAAAGCCGTTGCATAAATTGCCAATATTGTGGTCACAAGACATGTACCGATATGGCAATAGCCATTGCCAAGGGATATAACAATATTTACAGCTGCACGCAATATCAGCAAGGCATGATGATGAAGATGGCTACCACAGATATTATTACTGGGCTTCCCAACAAGGCAATGCTTTTTAAGGCGGGAAAACAGCTCTTTGACAACAATACCTTTGCAAATTACGTGTATGTGATTCTTGATATTAAACATTTTGGTTCCTTCAACAGCAAATTTGGCTATGAAGGGACAAATAGCATTCTGGTGGAATTTAGCCAAGCTGCAAAACGATATTTAGAGCCTAAAGAACAGCTTTTTCATGTAGAATCAGATAAATTTGTTGCAATCTTGAACAAGCCCCACTTAAAATACTACATCTTCTTAATCAATAACTTAATGCTTACAAGCTTAACAGAAGACTCTAAGTTTCCTTTGAAACTAACCGTACGAAGTGGTGCCTACGATCCAGATGGAACAGAAGAAAATTTTTCTGAAATTGCAAGACATCTTTTTTCTGCCAGTTCCATTAAAAGCAATGACTTAAGCACTGAAACCGTTATCTACAACAAGTCAAATATAGATGAAGCCCTTTCCCACATTATGTATATCCAACACATTCCCCAAGCCTTGGCTAACAAGGAATTTGAAATTGTGTACCAGCCTAAGGTGGGAGTCCACGACCATAAACTGAAGGGAGCAGAAGCCCTAGTTCGCTGGAGAATGGATGGCAAATTCATTCCTCCCAGCCTCTTTATTCCCATTTGTGAGTCAGCGGGACTCATTCAGCAGCTTGATTTTTACATCTTGAATCAAGTCTGCACCACCATTGATACCTGGATTCAGCAGGGATTGAATCCAGTAAAAATTTCCGTAAACTTTTCCAAGCAAAACTTTACCATGCCAGACATTGGCAAGCGAATCTGCAATATTGTGGACAACTGGCAAATTCCCCACGAGCTGATAGAGATTGAGTTTACAGAAACAGCCTACAATGAAGACGAAAGAATGCTAGACAAGGCCATCCGAGTGCTGAACGACAAGGGTTTTACCGCCTCAATTGATGACTTTGGAAGTGGCTATTCATCCTTGAGTCTCTTGCAAAACTTGAAATTCGATGTGCTAAAACTGGACAAATCCTTGATTGATACGATTTTGCAAAATCCTCAGTCAAAGATTGTAGTAACAAATATTGTGCGAATGGCAAAGGAACTGAACATGGAGATTGTGGCAGAAGGAGTGGAAACAAAGGAAACACTCCAAGTCCTAAAAGAGCTTGACTGCGACTTAATCCAAGGCTACTTCTTTGACAAGCCCTTGTTCCAGGCGGAATTTGAACAGCGACTGCAGAACAAGCAATACCCCCTTTAAACTAAAAAGCACCACTTTTTGAAGTGGTGCTTTTTATTGGATCCGTGTTTTATCCTAAAAGAGCCAATTCCTCGGCAGTAAGCTCACGATAAGAGCCTAGCTCCAAGCTAGGATCCAGCAGCAACGCTCCCATGGCAACACGTTTTAGAGCTATAACTTGGTTTCCCACTGCGGCCATCATCCGCTTTACCTGATGATACCGACCTTCCGTAATGGTGAGGTAACATTGGTTTTCTGAAATCCATTCCAAGACGGCGCTTTTGCAAAGATATTCTCCATCATCACCCTCTGGGGCAATGGTAATTCCCTGTAAAAACTGCTCCACAATGTCCTTTTGGTTTTCGGCAATAACAGTATCCCGCAAAGTTACCAAATACTTTTTGCTGATGTGGGACTTAGGAGAGGTAAGGCGGTGGGTCATGGTACCGTCGGTGGTAAAAATCAAAAGACCTTCCGTATCAATATCTAGTCGTCCCACAAGATGAAGACTACCGCCTAAAAACTGATGGCGTAGCCCTTCTTCCAGCAGATCGTACACCGTGGAATGAAGACCGTCCTTGGCAGAACACACTACCCCACCGCACTTGTTCATCATTAGATGGAGGTGACGGCGGAGTTCCAGCACCTGACCAGCCACCTCCACAGTGTCGCAGTCAAGGTTTATGTGCTGGTCGGGACTATGGCAAACTTGTCCATTAATTAAAACACCCTCCCGACGCACCAATTTTTGGGCATCCTTTCGGGAGCCAAAGCCATGTTTTGCCAATACCTTGTCCAGACGTTCTCCTGCCATCACTGCCTCCTATTTTCGCTCTTCCATGGGGATAAAGGTCCGCTGATTCAGCACGTTCTTGTAGGCAGGACGATAAATACGTCCACCAGCAATCACCTCTTCAATGCGGTGGGCTGCCCAACCTGCAATACGAGACATGGCGAAGATGGGGGTGAACAATTCCCGTGGAATGTTCAGCATGGTGTAGACAAAGCCAGAGTAAAAGTCCACGTTGGTACAAATCTGCTTGTCGCTGGACTTTTCCTCGGCAAAAACCTCTGGGGCCAGCCGTTCAATGGCACAGTACAGGCCATATTCTTCCATCATGTTCTTTTCCTTGGCCAATTCAGCAGCCTTGTCTCGCAGCAAGATTGCCCGTGGGTCAGAAACGGTGTAGACGGCATGGCCCTGACCATAGATGAGACCAGTACGATTGAAAGCTTCCTTTCGGACAATCTTTCGTAGATATTCCTTGATTTCTGTTTCGTTGGACCAGTCTTTTACGTTGGCCTTAATGTCGTCCATCATTTCCATTACCATCATGTTAGCTCCACCGTGACGGCGCCCTTTAAGGGAACCTACTGCAGCGGCAATGGCAGAATAGGTATCGGTATCGGCAGAGGATACAACGTGAATGGAAAAGGATGAGTTATTTCCTCCACCATGCTCAGCATGAAGCACCAAGGCTAAGTCCAGAATTTCTGCCTCTAGCTTGCTGTAACTCTTATCAGAGCGAATAAGTCGCAGGAAATTCTCCGCTGTGGATAATTCTGGCAGAGGATTGTGAATGTACATGCTCTTTTTGTCGTAATATCGCCGCTTAGCCTGATAGGCATAGGCAGAGAAGGTGGAAAATTTTGCCACCAAGTCAATGCACTGCCCCAACACATTGGGGATGGCTGAATCATCAGGATTGCTATCATAAGAATAACTGGCAAGAACACAACGGGCCAGCTTGTTCATGATATCGGGGGAAGGAGCCTTCATAATCATATCTTCCGTAAAATTGTCTGGAAGGGCTCTATGGTTTCCTAAATAGGAACGAAATTCCTCCAGCTGCACCTTTGTGGGAAGCTCTCCAAAAAGCAAAAGATAGACTGTTTGCTCAAAACCGAATTCATCACGAGTCATTGTATCTTGTACCAAGTCTTCTACATCATATCCACGATAAATCAGCTTGCCAGGAACTGCAACCTTCTTACCATCTATGACATCGTAACCGATAACGTCACCAATTTGCGTCAAACCAGCCAAAACACCACGACCGTCAGAATACCGCAAGCCACGCTTTACATCGAACTTCTGGGACAAATCAGGATTGATAGGGTCGTTCAACTCCACCAACAAA
>JAEIGA010008605.1_pt1 | contig 15474 bp, 18 predicted proteins | sample 9270691 | NCBI WGS metagenome assembly JAEIGA01 (sample SAMN17057246, study PRJNA624740) | gut metagenome | biome: biome; isolation source: fecal sample | host: Bos grunniens | place: China: Xizang | collected 2019
AATGCTGTTAAACAACTCATCAACGATGCCGATTGGGGCGAATTAGACTATTTCGTAGTTGACCTCCCACCTGGCACAAGCGACATCCACCTTACCCTCGTGCAAGAACTCAAATTCACAGGTGCTATCGTTGTCAGCACGCCACAACAAGTTGCTCTTGCCGATGCTCGTAAAGGTATCCAAATGTTCCAAACTGATAAAATCGATGTACCTATTCTCGGTTTAGTCGAAAATATGGCGTGGTTCACACCTGCCGAACATCCAGATGAAAAATACTACATATTCGGCAATGGTGGTTGTCGCCAATTAGCAGAAGAACGTGGCATCAGACTCTTAGCACAAATCCCACTCGTACAAAGCATTTGCGAAAGTGGCGACGCCGGAGCTCCAATCTCATTCGACCCACATAGTCTAACTGGACAAGCCTTCATCAACCTCGCCAAAACCGTAAGCGAGATTACAAAATAACCCATAAACACAAAAAATCCTGATGATTTATTTCATCAGGATTTTTTGTACCCTTAGATGTTATATTTTCGAACGAATTTATTAGAGATTTGTATCAATTATGGGAATTAAGTTTCTTAGTACCTGACCCTTCGCATATAATTTAGAATGTTTTTTAATACCTTGGAAAAGGAATTATTTGTTTTATATTATACATTCCATATATACCTTTATTATTGATTGTTAATAAGGTAAGCACCCTCGCAAATCCTATTAAAGATAAGATAAATAGGACATACACCTGTTGCTCACAAAAATTTTTCTTGACTTTTTCAAAAAAATAATATAATCTTACCAAAAGTAACAAACTTTTCAAAGTTACTTGATATTTATATATAAATAATAAAACTAAAAATAAAAAATCATGAAAAAAAAATTCAAACGTCAGTATCGTGAAAGAGATACTGAAACTAAAATGAAAATCAGCAACGCACTTAAAAACAGAACAAAAAGTGCTTCACACTGTCAAGCTATATCACAAGGTTTAAAAAACTATTGGGAGACTGTACCCTCTAAAAATAATGAAGATGTTAAACCCTTAAATAATAATGGCAAAATGTGATATAGGAAGAACAATCATTGATGAGTTAAGGCTCTGCTACACAGCAGAGCAAACTCTTTTACAAGAATTATCCCAAATAGAAATGGGCAAATGGAGAGATTACGAAAATTTCTCTCTCTTTCGGGTTCATTCTCGCCACTTTCAATATTCATACGACATCTTACATAATACAGCAAATAATCGCACCAAAGTGGCAACACTTCGATTTGGACATTATGGAGAACCTCAAGAAAATTTTTATGTTTATTATCGAATCGAAAATGAAATATTATATAACCATGATATGTTACTTATAACTTTAACTTTGCCTGATATATTAGGATTTAGCTTTCAACATATAACTTCAATTGATTTAACTAAAGATTTCAAATTCAATGTTGTTCAAAAAATTAGAAAAATAGCAAAAGAATCAAATACAAAAGTAATAATAAACGGTAAAGTAATCAACAAGACACAAGACATAAGTGGAGCAATGATGATTTACACACTCAACTTTACAAAAGTCCGCAATCCTTCCATCTGTCTCAAACAAACAAAGGCAGAACACGACAAAACCAAAGGCCTAACCCTATGCGCATATAATAAAAGAAACGAAATCGAAACCGAATCCCACAAAGATTACATACTCGATTTCTACGGAAACCCCAAAAATTTACATAGACTTGAAATCCACCAAAACAATCAGGAAATCAAAGATTTTTGCAAAACCCACAACATCACACAAACCATCAACCTAATCTTTAACCAACAATTTTTAGATGATATGTACTATGCTCATCTATCCTCAATATTACGCTTCACCAAAGGCAGAAACAAACTAAATTGGCACGAAATACTGCGATGACAGGGTATATATAACAACACCCCCCACCAATGCAAAAAAAGCAGAGTAAAGGCAATGGCAATTCGCCTTAGGGGTGCAACCCCTGTTGAGATTTGCAACTAAAAAAAAGAAAATCAATCAATAACCTATGTAAAAAAAGATGAGACTATAAATACTATAATCTCATCTTTTTTAGTTCAATTTAATTATGGTTCAATATAATCTTTTTATGAACATTGTGGCGGTTATTTTTTTAGTTCATTTTAATTTAAAAGATTATTTTTGCTCTAATTAAAATTTAATATTCTTCAATAAAAATTAGAATAACACTCTTTTATTTTTTTACTTTAGTATAATAAATAAGCGAAGTCCAATATTTACCAGCAAACTGAATAACCATTTTATCATCACTAACCGACTCTATATGAAGTGTACCATCAACGTCATAATCAATAAACTCAATATAATCATCCTCAATATAATAAGGCACTTGTCCATATAGTCCATACTCCATCATTTGAATATAAGTTTCAGTAATCATAATATATTCTAATCCATCAAGTTGATTTTCAAGTTCATCTTCATCAGTGATTGTAAGCTCACTACCATCTTTCATTGTTGCTTCAATCTTTGTCGCTTTCCATACACCAATAACATCTTTATTAGTAAAACCACTTTGTTTTTGACAAGAAACTAAAGTTACAAATGCCATTACAGCAATAAAAAAGAATTTTTTCATAATTTTCTAAAATTTAAATTAATATTACTTTATTTATTATAATTTTCGTCCGAGATTGAGAATAGACAGAAAAAAAGAGCGCGGACTAAAACTTAGTTCACGTTCTTGAGGTATCGCCAAACACCATACACCATAAACCGAGTAAAAGTCCACGCCATATAATGACGTGAACATTAACTTTTACTCTCGGTGCTCTCTAAATTTGGCGATTTTCAAGAACAAGAATACAAGCTAACGCTTTTTATCTATATGTCTTTTTATTTGTTCTTACTTCATAGGCAATACTTTTGGTGATTTAACAATGCAAAGTTAATCATTTTTATTAAAAAAACAATGATTCTGCGTAAAAACATATCTAATATATATGTTTTTTTAATTGTTTTCTACAGATTCAATTTGTTCTATTATATCCTTAGTTATATTATCCAATTCTAAATCGGTAGCATTTTTATTTTTAATATATTTTGATGTCTCAAAAACAGTTAATTTTCCATTACCATCACCAACACATTAAACAACCTAAATTGACAAAACCAACACATCCCGAATTCTACCTCCGCAAATTCCTTGTTTGCCCCCATTGTGGTAGAGCAATCACAGGAGCAACCTCAACAAGAGGAAGTGGCGGTAAATACCCTTATTACTTCTGCCCAACAACAGGTACACACGTACGAATCAAAGCAGAAGCACTCAACACATCTTTCGTTGATTATATCAGCAATTTTCGTCCAAACAAAGCAATAAAACAATTATACACCGAAATACTAAATGACCTACGCCAAGAAAACACTCGAGAAATACGTTCAAAGATTGAAAACTTAGATAAAGAAATATCAAAAATCAAAGAACTGATAATAAAAATAGAAGACAAACTTATCAACGATGAAATAGATAATTCAACTTATCAACGTATTATAGGTAGATATGAAAATGAATTAAAAAAATTAGAAGACAAAAAAGAACTACTTGCAAACCCCAATCGAGGTGAAATCAAACCACAGTTGAAGTACTCTATAAACCTATTAGACAATATAGATAACTTCTTTAAACATGCCCCTGTTGAAGCAAAAATCCAAGCATTAAGTTCGATTTTCCCTGAAAAAAAATAGAATTTGATGGAAAAAATTTTCGAGCTGAAAAATTGAACACAGTACTTGCTCTAATATATCAGAAAAACAATGAGCTACAAGGAAACAAAAAGAAAAATGGAGAAAGTTTTTCAACTTTCTCCACTTCAGTACCCCCGTCGAGAATCGAACTCGAATCTACGGTTTAGGAAACCGCTATTCTATCCGTTGAACTACAAGGGCTTATTCAATGCACAATTCACAATGCAAAATGCTCAATTAGCCATTAGGCATCAAACAATTAATTGTGAATTGTGAATTATGCATTGTGAATTATTTTAGTGTCTGCCTTTTGAATTTGACTTCATTTGACGTGCTTGTTGTTCACGAAGTGCTTGTTGTTGTGCCTTTTGTGCTTCTTCGAGACGTTGCATGAAAGCTGATTTCTTTTGTGGTTTTGCTTTATTTTTCTCGAGTTGAGCAAGCACTTTTTTGTCGTCAACAAAGAGACGGAACAAATATGTTTGAATAATTGTAATCAAAAGCGATACAAAATAGTAGTATGAAAGACCAGACGCATAGTTGTTAAACATAAACATGAACATAATTGGCATCATATACATCATAGTTTTCATCATGCCAGCACCAGGTTGGTCGCCTGCACCCGTTGTCGCCATATTGATTTTAGTGTAGATGATGTTTGTTACAGTCATCAAGAGGCAGAACAATGAGATGTGGTTACCAAAATATGGCGTAATAAGCGGAATATATGTGCTCCAAGAGACAATCGCATCATAAGACGAAAGGTCGTCAGCCCAAAGGAACGATTGTCCACGAAGTTCAAATGCTGTAGGGAAGAAGCTGAACATTGCAAACAAAATCGGCATTTGGAACAACATTGGCAAACATCCACTCATAGGACTCACGCCTACTTTTTGATAAAGAGCCATTGTAGCTTGTTGACGTTCCATTGCTTTTTCAGCAGGAATACGAGCATTGATTTCTTCGATTTGAGGACGAAGTACACGCATTTTTGCCGACGACATATATGATTTGAACGTAAATGGAAGTATCACCAATTTAATGATAATAGTCAACAAAAGAATGATAATACCATAGCTTGCAATATATTTGCTCAAGAAATTGAACACAGGAATAATAACGCCTGTCGAAATCCAACGGAAGAGCGACCAACCCATAGGGATGATGTGTTGAAGACGAAGTTTGTCGTCACCAGAGAGGTCTTTGTCATACGATTTCAACACTTTATATTGGTTAGGACCATAATAAGTATGAAATTTAGTAGGACGAACACCATTAGGGTCAAATGCCACAGTTGCCTCCATTTTATGCTTTTTGATAAACTCTGAACGCTCTGGCATCAATTCACTCTCTACATTGGCAGCTGTAAATGCATCATCAGCAATCATAATTGTGCTGAAAAAATGGTCTTTGAAAGCAATCCAACGCACTTTACCAGCAAGTTTTTCCGAATCATTTTTCAATTCAGAGAGGCGCTCCATATCGTCTGACACATATTTATAATTAAGTGTAGCATAACGAGATTCGAATTTACGACCTTTCTCGTTTTGACGAATAAGCGATTGCCATTGCATGTCGAGCGACGATGTATTTGGAGAAAGAATACGACCCATATTGTGAGCCTTGATTTCCATCTCAGTCATATAATCGTCGTTTGGAATTGTATAGACAAAGTCCAAATAACTTTCAGCATCCACCGTAAGACGCATTGTTACAATCTGAGCATCAGCCGTTTTATCAACTGTTGGCTGAAAGAAAAGACTTTTAGTATTAAGCACACGATTATCGTTAGTGAAAAGTGTAAAGCCCAACGAAGCATCACCATCAGCAAACAACATTAGCGGAAGCGAATCATAGCGTTGATAATTCTTCATCTCAGCCGCACACACACGACCACCTTTATTAGAGAATGTAAGACGAAGGTATTCGTTCTCAACAACAAAATGCTCCTCTACGCCAACGCCAGCATTAGCAAAATGTCCAAAAGTTTTTTCAAGACGAGCAGAATCAAGCGTCATTTCGCCAATAGCAGCGAGCGAATCAGCAACTGCTTGTTCGCGTTCAAGCTCTAACTGAGCAAGATAAGCCGCCTCATTGGCAGTAGCAATAGAGTCACGCACATGTTGACGACGTGCCAACTCCTCTTTACTTGGTTGGTTCAACCAACTGAAACCGAAAATTACGGCCATTATTAGGACTAAGCCTATGACGGTGTTTTTATCCATTTATTTTATAGATTTTTAGTAACGAGTAACGAGTAGCAAGATTTTTGTACTTCGGCTTTCTCCTTGTCTATATTATTAATTAGATTTTTAAACGTAAGACACAAATCCTTTTCAAACTCGTTTTCTCTTAATTTTTAATCAATTACCAATTGTGCATTATGCATTATACATTGTGCATTAATAAAAGTGCAAAGTTACAAAAATTTATTGAGATATACAATAGATAAAAAAAGGCGCAAAATATTGCGTCTCTACTCTGTTTAAATAGTATTTACAATCTATTTCACAAATAAACATTATTTTTTTATTTTTTGCATTGCAATATATCTATTTTTTAGTAACTTTGCGAATAATAAAAAATCTGACAATCGTTACTAACTAATAACTGATTAATATGATTTCCTATAACACCGAAAACGTGAAAATGCCTAAACTCGGCAAACGCGAAACTAACGCTTGGATTAAAGCTGTGGCTGCGAAATATGGCAAAAAGGTGGGCGAAGTGGCTTACATTTTTTGCAATGACCCAAAGATTCTTGAAGTAAATAATGAATATCTTGGTCATGATTATTTCACTGACATCATCACTTTCGACTATTGCGATGGGGATGTTTTGAATGGCGATATTTTTATATCATTAGACACCGTAGCAAGCAATGCTGAAGAGTTTGGCGTGTCGTTCGAAAACGAACTACATCGCGTACTCATTCATGGCATTTTACACCTCTGCGGACAAGACGACCAAACGCCTGAACTCCGTGCCGAAATGATTGCAAAAGAAAATGATGCTTTGTCAATGCTGTAATTAAAAAGACAAAATAACAGAATAACAAAAAATTAAATTGTGTTCTTTTGTTATTCTGTCTTTTAAATAAAATGCGGGCAATTGTACTGACTTCAACGTTGTATAGCGACAATAGCTATATGCTCAATTTATTCACTGACGAATTGGGCTATGTATCTGTATCTGTTAAAGTTGGCAAACGCAGTAAAGTGAGATTATCGCACATTCAGCCACTTACTATGCTATCAGTAGAGTTGCATGGACGTCCTTCACAACCGGTGATGCATATAACAGAATGCGTGGCTCTACCAGGATGCGAATCAATAGCGACCGACCCAGCTAAAATGCTTACTGCTCAATTCCTTGCAGAGTTCTTAAACCACACTCTACGACAAGTACAAAGCGACTCAGGGCTATTCAATTTCATTTTCGATTCGATACGTCGCTACAACTCTATAGAACGGGGCATTGCCAATTTCCACTTGATATTTTTAGTAAAACTAACTCACTACATGGGCTTTTTCCCGAATCTTGAAGGATTGGATTCTGGCGTCTGCTTCGATCTTGAAAATGGATGTTTTGTACGCCGATTGCCTCTGCACAACAACTATTTGCTACCCAACGACACTATGGCGTTTGTCCACCTATTGCGCTTAGACTACGACACTATGTATCTCTTCGACGTCAATCGCCAACAACGCAACCAAATCATCGACTACATAATCAAATATTATAAACTACACATGGCAGAATTCGGCGAATTACGCTCGCTCGACGTTCTCCGCGAAATTTAAACTTTTTAGACAAGAGAACATTTTATAATTCCTCATTCCTCATTCCTAATTCCTCATTCCTCATTAATAATGGCACTTCCAACAACATTAGGCACTGAACCCATAGGGCGACTTCTGCGACAATATGCCATACCAGCCATCGTGGCAATGACAGCTTCGTCGCTATACAATATGATTGACAGCATCTTCATTGGTCAAGGCGTTGGCCCTTTGGCTATCTCAGGATTAGCTGTTACATTCCCATTCATGAACCTCGCCGCCGCTTTCGGCTCTTTGGTCGGCGTAGGCGCAAGCACCATCGTATCCGTAAAATTAGGACAAAAAGACTACACCACCGCCCGCAAAGCGTTAGGCAACGTGGTGGCTCTCAACGTGATAATAGGCGTTGTTTTCATGACCGTATCGCTCCTTTTCCTCGACAAAATACTTCTCTTCTTCGGTGCGAGCGAAAACACTCTTCAATACGCGCGCGAATACATGGAAATCATCCTCTACGGCAACGTAGTAACTCACATGTATCTCGGTCTCAATGCCGTAATGCGCTCATCTGGCCATCCACAGAAGGCTATGGCAATGACTATTCTCACCGTGATACTCAACGCCATACTCGACCCTATCTTCATCTTCGGCTTCGGTTGGGGCATTCGTGGAGCGGCAATCGCCACCATATTAGCGCAAATCGTAGCGCTCGCATGGCTACTCATTGCCTTTATGAATAAAAAAGAGGTCCTACACTTCGAATCGGGCATATTCAAACTCGACCGACGCATCGTATCTTCATCATTATCAATCGGTATGGCTCCATTCCTAATGAACGTGGCGTCGTGTATCATTGTCATTTTCATCAACAACGGTTTGCAACACCACGGCGGCGACCTCGCCATTGGTGCGTATGGCATTGTCAACCGCATCACCTTTATTTTCGTAATGATTGTAATGGGGCTCAACCAAGGCATGCAGCCTATCGCGGGCTACAACTATGGTGCACGCAATATCGACCGAATGCTGAGTGTCTTGAAGTTAACTATCGTTTGGGCTACGGTCATCATGTGCCTTGGCTTCGCAATATGCGAATTTATACCGGGTCTCATCGCACGCATTTTCACTTCCGACGCCGAACTCATCGAACGCTCTATACGAGGTATGCGCATCGTAGCAATCTTCTTCCCAATCATTGGGATGCAAATGGTTACAGGTAACTTTTTCCAAAGTATCGGCATGGCTCGCCAAGCCATATTCCTCTCATTAACCCGACAACTAATATTTCTATTGCCATGCTTGATTGTGTTACCACAATTCTTTGGAGCCGACGGAGTTTGGGCATCTCTACCAACCGCAGACATACTATCATGGATAGTATCAGTGTCGGTATTAACTTACTATTTACGCAGATTCAAACAAGGAAAAATTGAATATAAACTATGATTATAACTATAGGACGCCAATTGGGTAGTGGCGGATTGGAAATTGGTCGCTTACTCGCCGAACGATTGAATTTAGCATTCTACGACAAAGAACTCCTCATCGAAGCAGCTCGCCACAGTGGCATCTGCCCCGAATGTTTCCAACAAGTCGACGAACAAGCCAAACGCACATTTGGCGGGGTCGGCATCTTCGGCATGCGATTTCCTTTCGTTGACGAAGGCAATATGTCTTACAACTCTATGATTTCAGGCGATAATCTCTTTCTCTTACAAAGCGAAACTATCACAAAACTCGCCGAAAACCCACAAGGAGCAGTATTCGTAGGTCGCTGTGCCGACTATGTCTTGCGCCACCGCACCGATGTAGTCTCTATCTTTATCACCGCCAACGATGACGACCGTATCCATCGCCTCGTAGAGCGCAAAGGCTGCACCGAATCCGAAGCCCAAGACATGATGCGCAAAATCGACAAACAACGCGCCGCCTACTACGACTACTACGCCGCTCGCCCATGGGGCGTAGCCTCAAGCTACGACATCTGCCTCAACTCATCTCTCCTCGGCATCGAAGGCACAGTGAATGCAATTATTGATATTTTGAAAAGAAAATGATTATACTAAGCATAGGCACAAACATAGGCAACCGCAAAGCGAATATCGAAAATGCAATTACCGCGCTCAACGCAATAGGCACAGTAACTGCTGTATCGCCTATATACTCGTCTGAACCATGGGGTTTTGAGTCGGAAAATGGATTCTACAACATCGCTCTAATTATCGAAACATCACTTTCGCCTCTCGATTTATTACAAGAGACTCAACGCATCGAAAAAGAATTAGGTCGCACAGCCAAAACCACCACTGCCTATGCCGACCGCATAATTGATATCGACATAATAGACTATAACAATCAAATAATCAATACACAAACGCTCACTTTACCTCATAGTCTAATGCACAAACGCAATTTCGTACTCTACCCACTCACCGACATTGCTCCTGACTGGCAACATCCAACCCTAAAACTCACAGCATTAGAACTAAAAAAAGAGTCTAACGACACCTCAACAATCCACATTTTAAACACAACTACAGATTAACAAATTACTATTGCATATTTGCATTTTTTATTGTACCTTTGCGATATAAATTAAAATTTATGGAAAATAGAAGTTCAGTTCTCTTAATATTTACTGGTGGTACTATCAGTATGGGCGAAAATAGCTCAAACCACTCGCTCGCACCTCTCGACACAAAACAAGTGCTCAGCTTTATCCCTGAATTGCAAATGTTAAATGTTAACATTGCTTCTGTATCATTCTCGCCTCTCATCGACTCAAGCGATATTCAACCTTCAAATTGGATTGAAATTGGTCACCACATCGAAACTCACTATAACGACTTTGATGGCTTCGTAGTACTTCATGGCACTGATACTATGGCTTATTCAGCTGCGGCTCTATCATTTATGCTTGATGGCTTACGCAAACCTGTCATTTTCACAGGTTCACAATTGCCTGTTGGTGTACTTCGTAGCGATGCTAAAGAGAACCTCATAACTGCCATCGAACTTGCTGCTGCAAAAAACGAAAAGGGCGAAGCTATGGTACCAGAAGTAGCTCTTATGTTCGAAGGCAAATTGATGCGTGGTAATCGCACAACTAAACGCAATGCAGAAGATTTTGATGCTTTCGCTTCATTCAACTATCCTGAATTAGTACGTGCAGGTGTACACTTGAAATACTATGAACACAATATTCACCGAGAAGCCAATGACGCAAAACTCACTGTAGCGAACCATTTTGACGACAATATCGTAGTATTAAAAATGTTCCCAGGCATCCGTCCTGAAACAGTAAAATCCATCTATTCTATCACAGGACTCCGCGCAGTAGTATTAGAAACGTTCGGCTCTGGTAATGCACCTACTGCCCAATGGTTATGCGACATTATCAGTGAAGCTACAGCCAACGGCATCATAACCGTAAATGTAACTCAATGTCGTGCTGGCTCTGTAGAAATGGGTCACTATGAAGCAAGCGTCAACCTCATCAAAGCTGGTGTTATATCAGGCCATGATATGACTTTAGAAGCTGCCGTAGCTAAATTAATGTTCTTGCTCGGCAAATATGATTCAGCAGAAGATGTAAAGAGAGAAATAGCAATGCCATTAAGAGGTGAAATGACTATATAATTGAGAGTTAATAGTTGAAAATTGAGAGTTTTTTATAGAATCTATAGAATCTATACATATCAAACTATTATTCAATGAACTACAATAAATTGAAATATTCACGAGGACAACAAATTGTATTTGTTGTCCTCGCATGTTTTATTGTAGGATGTTTTATTACAGATTGGGGAATACAAAAATTTCACTCTCACATAAAGAATAATTATTTCTCACCTGACTCTATTTTACTCTCAAATATTACTTTATTTGAAGCAGAACTGGACTTATTTGAATGGCAACGCAAACGTGAATTTACTCCACGTCAAAAACCGCAACTACCTCCACAAGAATTATTCTCATTTGACCCAAACACTATCGACAGTCTCGATATGCTTCGCCTTGGATTCAAACCTTATATGGCTCACAATTGGTTACAATACCGCCGACATGGAGGAAAAATTCATTCTTGCCAAAAACTCCGTTCAATATATAACATAGACACTCTACTTATAGATTCAATATGCAAATTAATGATTTTTGCCTCTATAACAACTCCCCCAAAAGATAGCTCTACAACCTACAAACGCAAAGAATTTTTTACATTCGAACTAAATAGTGCCGACACCACACTACTTTGCCAATTACCAGGTATAGGAATAGGTAGAGCTAAAATGATTACAAATTATAGATATGAAATAGGTGGATTTTATTCGGTAGAACAACTAAAAGAAATAGAAAATATACCAGATTCGATTATTGATAATTTAACACCCTACATAAATATATCACTTGACTCTATAAAGAAAATAGAAATCAACAAAAGTAGCATAAAACGCCTACACCGCCACCCATATATCAACTATTATCAAGCAAAAGCGATATATGACCTTCGCTGGGATAAGCAACATAATGGAAAAATATCCAACATAGAAGAAATACGAAAATTCTTCAGTGATGATGAATTCGAACGAATCAAACACTACCTAACAATAAATTAGCCCAATCAGTCAACCTCGACTAATTGGGCTAATTTATTTCTTCATTCTCAAACGAATAGCAGTTAACACCTTTTTAGTATAAAGCGGAAAATCACCATTCATCATCCACGAATAATATGTTGGTTCTATACGGAAAACCTCTTCAACCGAACGTCCTTTATGTTTTCCAAAATTAAATACCTCCACCCCATTATCATCCAAAACTATACGTCCGGCATAATCAACATTACGATTATATTTAGTGAATTTAGAAAGAAACTCTACATCATTTTGCAATTCGGGATAACGATCAAGTTGCGCCATCAACACCTCATAAGTTGCACGAGTATCAGCATTAGCACTATGAGCATCAACAAGTTCTGCATTACAATAGAAACGATACGCTGCCTCAAGTGTGCGTTTTTCCATTTTATGAAATACGACTTGCACATCAATAAAACGACTATTTACAAAATCAAAATCGGCTTCAGCACGAAGAAACTCTTCTGCCAAAAATGGCACATCAAAACTATTAGAATTATAACCTGCTATATCACAACCCTTGAAATCATTAGCTATAGATTGCGCCACTTGCTTAAATATCGGACAATCTCGCACATCTTCATCCGCAATACCATGTATTTTTGTTGATTCGGCAGGAATAGGCATTTCTGGATTAATACGTAACTTTTTTGACTCCTCATTGCCATTAGGATAAACTTTGAGATAAGCAATTTCGATTATGCGGTCTGTCATAATATTCAACCCTGTAGTTTCAAGGTCGAAAAATATAAGGGGTTTTCGAAGATTTAGTTTCATAAAGTAATATGCTCTGCCAATATTGGCTGATTAAGGAAAATAGAAGCGGAAGAGGCAAATTTTTCAACTGATTCGGTAGTCAGAAAACGTATTGTACCACCACGCGAACAAATAGAATCTATTTCGGGATGACGACTAAGATAATCCTCAAGCGAAGCCGCAACTATGTCACCTTGAGTAAGCACCCGAACACCAGCAGGCACAGCATTCTCTATTTGACCAAGCAACAAAGGATAATGTGTACAACCCAAAATAAGGGTATCAATATTCTCTTTTTTTGCAAAAAGTGCATCTATATATTTATGCACAAAATAGTCTGCTCCAGGAGTATTATGTTCATTACTTTCGATAAGTGGCACCCACATAGGACAAGCCTGCCCAACAACCTCTACATCAGGAAATAATTTAGCCACTTCAAGCGGATAAGAGTTACTCTGAATAGTACCTTCAGTAGCCACAAGACCAACACAACGAGTTTTTGTTATCTCACCTATTGCTTCTACTGTAGGACGAATAACCCCCAACACACGACGTGTAGGCGCAAGATAAGGTAAATCGTTTTGCTGAATAGTGCGAAGAGCTTTAGCCGAAGCAGTATTACATGCCAATATAACCAACTGACAACCTTCATCAAAAAGTCGCTTCACACATTCAAGAGTATATTGATATACCACCTCAAATGAGCGAGAACCATACGGAGTACGAGCATTATCGCCAAAATAGATATAATCGTATTGAGGCAACCGCGCACGTATCTTTTCTAAAATAGTAAGGCCACCATATCCCGAATCAAAAATTCCTATTTTCATAAGCCTAACTCTGATTTTACCAAAGGAGTAAGATCAATACATTGCGAAGAAACATATAGAGGTTGTCCTTGATCGAAAAGAATAGTTATCTTCTCTCGTTCACAAACACAACGTATCGCATTATCAACATATTCGTTGATAGGCGCATAAAGTTCAGCACGTTGCTTAGTAAGTTCCTCTTGATAACGCTTTTTGTACATTGACATACGAGCCTCTAATTCTGTAATTTCGGTCTGACGAGCAAGTTTTATCGGCTCTGACATCTGCTTGTTGCGTTCAAGATAACTTTTCACCTTACTCTCATACTCTTTAGTCATCTTCACAAACTCAGCTTTATAATCCTCTTCAAGTTTAAGCAACTCTTTTTCTACAGTTTTCACTTGTGGCACAGAGACGATAACTTCTGCTCGATTGATATACGCAACACGGACAATTTCAGGCTCAATCGACCGCAAAACAGAGGTGCTATCTTGCGAATAAAGTGTTACCCCTACTATGAGAGATAACACTATTATTAAAAATGATTTTTTCATATTTTAAAGTCTAGTAAAACTAGAAAATCTAGTAAACTAAATATTCTTATCAAAGAATACCCAATTCTTTTTTCACTGCAGGAGTGATATCAATAGCAGCTTCGCTCTTATAAAGCACTGCACCAGACATCATGTCATAAACCATTGTCAAGCCTTGTTTTTTGCTTACAGTTTCAATAGCAGCACGAAGCTTTTCTTGCAAAGGTTGAATAAGTTCAGCTTGTTTCTTTTGTCCTTCTTGTTGAAGTGTTTGATATGTTGTTTGAAGACGTTGTTGAAGGCTCATCAACTCCTCTTCTTGCACTTTACGAATAGCATCAGACATTGTAGCTTTTTCGTTTTCGTATTTAGTGTATTTGTCTTGGATTTCTTTCTCCATGTCTTGCAAATACTTCATATTTTTTTCATTGAATTCTGCCAATTGTTTTTCAACATCATTAACTTCAGGCATCATCATCATCACCTCTTGTGAGTTGATATAACCGAGTTTAACTGTTTGAGCCATTGCAATAAGTGGCATTACTGCAGCCACAAAAAAAAGTGTGATTTTCTTTAACATAATTTTATTAGTTATTAGTTATTAATATTTTTATAAAGATTATTTCGAATATCCAAGTTTTTCGAGAAGTTCGTCGCTAATATCAATTTTTGGCGATGCAAAAATAAGATTATTAGTTGATGACTTATCAAGCACGACTTGATAACCATGCTGTTCACAAATTTCTTGAACCGCATTATATATCTCATCTTGAATTGGTTTAACCAATGCTTCACGTTTTTTGAACAATTCACCATCAGGAGCAAAATATTTACGTTTAAGATCGTTAGCTTCTTTCTCTTTCGCAATAATTTCATCTTCACGTTTCTTCTTCATCTCATCCGAAAGAAAAACAAGTTCTGTTTGATAATTTTTATACATAGTTTGCACCTCAATCAAAATAGCCTCAACCTCTTTTTGCCATTTTTTTGATATTTGATCAAGTTGTTCATTAGCTGTTTCATACGCAGGAATAGCACTCATAATATAATCCATATCCACAAGCACCACTTGTTCTCCTTTTGCCGCAAGATTAAGAGTCATCATCACAGCACACAATATTACAAATAACTTTTTCATAATTTATCTTTTTATTATTTTAGACCTTTAACAATCCATTTCGTTTAATCTGTCCCTATTCCTTGTTCCCTATTCCTTA
>JAEIGA010008606.1_pt1 | contig 15471 bp, 34 predicted proteins | sample 9270691 | NCBI WGS metagenome assembly JAEIGA01 (sample SAMN17057246, study PRJNA624740) | gut metagenome | biome: biome; isolation source: fecal sample | host: Bos grunniens | place: China: Xizang | collected 2019
ATTCCTCTACACTCTTGATGACCTGCACAGCAATAACGTTGGCTACATTAACAATAGACCGGTAGTAGTTGACTACGGCGGATTTGCAGGTTCAAGTTACCTGTGGATTTGGGACTAATTTTATAGAAAACAAAGGAAGTTAAAAATTTGAAATTAAAAATAAAATATGCTATAATATATATACAAACTTAAGAAAAGGAGAAAATCTTATGGATACTTTTTCTATGTTTTTAAGTTCCGATGAATTTGAACCAGAAATTTCTCAGAAAGAAATTGATGAGGTTTTGCGAGAAATGTATGAAGAAGATATGAGAATTGCTCCAAGATGGGAGGATATTTGTGGCTAAGGAGAAGACACCCTCTTATGATAAAGAGGAAATCAAGAGTCGGCGTGAACAGCGTAATCAGAAAAAGCGTGATAAAAGAAATCAGCCTAAAGATTACGAAAGTCAGCAAAAGAAAGACTATCGGCGTAGAAAACAGCATGATAGTGAAGAATCCAGATGGAATTATTGATTAAAAAGGAGAGATTTACTAATGGCAAAAAAGGTAATTAAGTGGGGAAATTGGACTGAACTTGAAAAGGCTTTTAATATTAAGAGCAAGCCTACTCCCGTACAGAATGCGGTGAAGAAAAAGGCTCAAATTGAGAAATTTTCTAAGTGTAAAATATGCGGTGGTCAGATGACCTATGTCAAGGGTACTAATGCTCTTGTGTGCAATTGTGAAGTCGAAAAGGAAAGAGAGAAATCAGTAACTAATCCTGACGGCTCTGTAACTAAGACTAAATACAAGGTTAAAGAACCTTGTGGTAATATCAATCTGGTAGCTGATGAATATCAGTCCTACATGAGATACTTATTTGACTAATGGAGGTAATGTGAATATGAAGTATATTTGTCCTATTTGTGGTAAATCTTATAGCAAACCGGCAGACCTTGCCGCTTGTGTACAGAAATGTGCAAATGAGGCTGATAATAAGGAGCAGCGTGCAATTGCTCTCTACGAAGAAATCAACAAGGAATATACTCGTCTGAAAGGTATGATTAGCGAGTATAATGCTCTGGGTACTGGTAAAATCTTTACCTCAACTCTCAGCCATACGGCAGATAAGCCGGTAGGAAAGCCTACTTTTACCTTTAAAAGCTATAGACCTGATTGGTCAGTTCTTGATTCTTGGAACATTGGCGGCAACGATAAGACTGAACAAGTAAAATTCTCAAATAAACTGGATACTGATTCTGAATTTGAGAAATTCCTTAAAGATTCTCTTAAAATTAAAGAACCAGAATCCAAAGCAACAGACTCAATAGACGATGAAGATGTCGCAGAAATTTTAGCTAATCTGTTTATGGGAATACTTGGGGGTTCTGATGAAATTAAAAAATCTTTATAACGTAGAATACATCTATAATATTGACGCTGGCACGGTAACTGCCGTTGCCAGAGTCGAAAGATTTGATAAGAATTTTCTTCGATTTAGAGATTATTATTCCTATATTACTGGAAATTATTCTAAATCAAAAACCGTATTTTCTGGCGTTGCAAGGTTGAAAGCTGGAGATGAAAATAATCTTAAACTGGCAAAACGAATTGCCAGATGTAAGGCTTTAAGACAAGCAAATCGTTATTATGGAAATTTAATCACAAAAATGGTCAGAGCATTTAATTGTTTAACATTAAAAGTTACTGATATTGGTATTAGTACTTTTCGTAAAGCGGCAGATTACAACAATGAAATAAATAAATTAACGAAAGGAGAGTAAGAATGGGTACAGCATTAGGTGTCGCCGCAATTGGTACGGGAGTTCTTACTCTCTTTATTATATTGTCCTGTTGTGTCGCCGCAAGTAACGCAGATGATGATATGGAATAGCTAATGAAAGATTATAAAGGAGAAGAAAAAGCATCTACACAATCTGAAAATTGACTTTCTAAAAAATTTTTGTTATAATATATATATATAGAAAATGAAACAGAAACCAGTTATACTGAAAGGAGCAAACATATGGTAGTTATGGCTTTATTATCCAACAAATCCGTATCTAACGCCGCTGATGCTTTCAACTTAATGAAAGAGCGGTCAGCAGATTCCGAATTTACTGGCAATTACAACTGCGGTGGTTATGCTCTTGAAACCTATAACTGGTTTCTTCCATTTTTTAACGGAAATAATTTCTCTGCCTATATGTGGCAGCAGGTATGTGAGTATAATGGCTGGGATTATGATTATGATTGTCTGGAAAACGGCACTACAGAGGGAGAAGCTATTTTTTCTGACTATGAAGATGAAATTGTTCGCCTTTTGGCAGAAGAAATTCTTGCAAATCCGCAAGACGAAGATGAGGAAGATGAAGACTATGCCTATGACCTCGCTACTGAATTTTTCTGGAATGGAGACTATAATCATCCCGCAGCGATTGCAGTAGCAATTAAGTTAATGATTCAGAACTTTAATCTTAGACCAATTAAATGTTTTGATGACCTTAATGAAGATGAGTATGGAATTGCATTCGCAGCCCAGACAGGTGGCGGCGACTTTCACTTCTTCAAATATCGTGATGGAATCTTTTCTCACAAGATGGGGAATTGTTATGTCGAAGAATTTGATGTGCCGCCGACACTTGATAACATTAGTAATCTCTTTGCTAGAATGGGTTATGATTCTGATGTCTACTTTTTTGCAAAGAAAAAACAATAAAATATTTGAAAAATTTTAAAAAAAATGTTATAATATATATAGAAAAATTAAAGAAAAGGATTTTAAAAAAATCGCAAGGAAATGCGTAAGAACCTGCTCTATGCTTAGGAATAAGCGTTCCGCCGAGAGGGAAGTGGTGCGGAACATTCAATTCAATTCAATTAAAACCTACGAGCCTTGAAAGGAGTCTTGCCTAATGGAAAGAAACGTTATTAAGCCCAGCTTCGTAAAAGTCTTTTCTGTAGAGAAGAACGCTCAAAAGTTCGCCAAAGAAAGTGGCGGTAAGGTAGTCGTACGGTATGAATGGGACGACATGCGGCGGAAAATCGTTCGTCAGTTCGTTGTTAAATATTGAAAGGAGAAAAGTTATGAGTTATAAAATTTTAAATACCAGTACTAATATTGAAACAGAAGTTGAGGATTTATATGAATTCTTAAACTCTATTATTTCAGATAGTGAAGTAGAGGATTATGTTAATGAGTGTTGTACGAATCTTAACGATATTACTTTTTTGCACGGATATAGCAGTGGCACTCTTATTAAGTATCTGGCTTATAATATTTATGACCCTTATTTTGAAACTCTCTGGAAAGATTTTAAAGAAGATTATCTTCAATGTACTCATGATTCTATTTTAGACGATTTATCTTGGAATGGCGAAACGAAATATCGAGATTACCTGATTACTGAAATTGAAAAGTAATCTTAAACGGGGGGCGTACTGGTTTCGACTGGTAATTAAAAATCTTGTAAGCGAGTAGGACGGGTGAAGTCCTTTTAAGCACAATCTTAAATATAAACGCAGATTATGCAATTGCTGCCTAAGGCAGTCTTGAATTGAACGTTTAATTCGCATTTAATTAACGTTCCTCTAATTTGTTGTGCCGGCACAGGTAAATTGATTGAAAGCCTACTGCTGTAATTCTCAATCTGACTTAGAACTTGGGGTGTCAGTGACCTAAAGTTTGAACAACAAGTATTTATACTGACTACACTCGTAGAAAGCAAGGTCGAGGTTATTAGGACAGGAGTTCGATTCTCCTCGCCTCCACCAATATAAAAATTTGAAATTAAAGAAAATGTATGTTATAATATATATACAAACTTAAGAAAAGGAGAATTGCTTAATGGGATTAGATATGTATCTGTTTGAACGTAAAACTGGTACTGAGTTAATGTACTGGCGTAAGGCAAATCAAATTCGGAGATGGTTTGTAGACCACTTAAATGATTTTGACCCCAGCGATAATCTTGGTAAGTATGATGTATCAAGAGAGGTACTTCAAGACCTGATTGATGACATTGACTATGTATTGGAAGATGAGTCAATCGAAAGGGCAGAGGAAGTAATGCCTACTGGTTCTGGTTTCTTCTTTGGCAATACCGAGTATGACGAATATTACTTTGATAGCCTGAGATATACAAGAGAACATCTTCAAGAGATTCTCGATACCACTTCCGAAGAAGACGAAATTTACTATACGGAATGGTGGTAATTCTTAAAAATTTGACCTTTTAAGAAAAATCTGATATAATTATTATAGAAAATGAGGGAAAACCTCAAAAACAAATTTTGACCGAGCTACGGCTCAGAAAAGGAGAAAGCGTATGACTGCTATTACTATGAAAAACTTCATGAACGCACTGGTTACTGGTGAACTCGTAATCAATGTAAAGGACGAGAATGACAAGGTTTCTACAACTTCTGTTTCTATCTTTGATGAGAACGGCAAGTTAATTCCGGAAATCACTGAATATGCTATGGCTCAGGTTGAGAAGATTGAGGAGAAGAATGGTAAGAGAGGCGATAAGCCCACTGCTCGTCAGATTGAAAATGAGGGCTTAAAAGCAAGTCTGCTTGAAACTCTTGAAATTGGCAAGGCTTACACCGCAAAAGCTATCGTTGACCTTGGTCTTAACGGAATCTCTTCCACTCAGAAAGCTACTGCTCTGATGAAGCAGTTGGTGGCTGACGGCAGGGCTACTGTGGCAGACGGCAAGGTTAAGGAATATACAGTAATCGGCTAAGAAAGGAGAAACGCATATGTCAATGTATGATGAATATGGCGACCCAATTGAACTTAACGATTTCTATTCCGCCATTGAACAGGCTTTAAGTAAGAATGATGTTCCAACCGCAAGTGAGTTAATTGAGAAAGGCTCTAAGCCTTTCCCTAAACTCCCTAAAGAGTTTGATGGCAATGACTATGAAGATATTATTTCTGATGATGACCTTCCGTTTTAACTGAAAGGAGTGCGAATGATAGACAGAATTGTCCTTATCCGCTATTCAACCGACACTGGTGAGTCGGACACTTTTGAAAAAGTAAGGTTTCCAGTAGGAACTAAAGATAGCGAAATCGACCAGTATTGTTATGATGTTGTTGACTATGAATACGCTAATCGAAGATGGTTCAACTGGACTGATGTGGAGGAGAATGCCTAATGGAAAAAGTTATTGTTAAATCTGAAATCATCACTGGCAACGTTAAAACCTTTAACCGCTACTTTCATGACTGCAAGCTGGCAAGAGCTTTTGCTAAAGAACAGGGTACAAAAGTTATCAAGGTAGAAGATAACAGAATCGCCACTGCTAAAGGTAAGTATCTGGTTCAATATCAGAAAGTTGTAAAATCTTGACGGCTTAAGCCGTCTTCCGCCCCATCGTCTACGTTAGTTAGGACACGTCCCTCTCAAGGACGAAAAACCGGAGCATTGCCGGTTGGGGTGATAATGACATAATTTGCAAACGAGTTTCCCTCTTGGCACTCGGTGAAGAAAAGTTTGAGGGCGACACCAGATAGTCGTTAAAGATTATGGGGAGGTTGGTCTAGTTTTACTCCTAAATCCAAATTAGCGGAACTTATTGCCAGAGGATAGGCGGCATTGAGCTGGTGTCGAGAGAGAAACAGTTGGGTGTCTGTGTCCTTATCATTGACAACTTAGAACTCACTAAGTGAATTAAAAGTCGTTGTGCCGGCAACGATAGAATTAAGGCGAAGCTGGTCTTAATTTCCGGTTAATATGCGAGTCTGGGGTAGTTAGAAACCCGCCGGTCTCCAACACCGGAACGCTCCGAGCATAGCGGAGGACTCGTGCCAAAGACATCTATACCTCACTTTCTAAAACACATTCCAATTTTGGAGTGTGTTTTCTTTTTATCAGTTGCTATGGCGTCCCGCCCGGACTCATTTTTTTAAATTATTTTTCTATAAATTTATTTTACATCGCTCCGCCGCAGCAGTTGATTCAGTCCGGACCAGAGCAAGTGTGGCGGCGAAGTTAAGACTTTTGAGCGTTATTTTCGTGATTGTAGACTTGCCAGAGCCTTTGCTAAGGAATAAGGTACTAAAAATTATTAAAGTAGCAGATAATCGCATAGCGGCCGCAAAGGGAAAATATCTCGTTCAATATCAAAAGGTTATTTAAATTACCTCAAAACGGCAATAATTAAAAAGGTAAAATAAAAAGCTGTCTAAAAGACAGCTTTTATTTTTTATTCTTCTGTAATAGTTCCCTTGAATTTTTTACTATCAATTGCGAGTTCAATTGTTTTTGTTTCTTTGGCTTGGACTTCCTCTTTTTCCTTTACCATTTCGTTAACTATTGCTTGAACTTCATTGTAATTGTAGCCGGCTTCTGTTAATCTTGTTCTTCTTTCTTCTCCAGTACCCCACTTATTTTCAAGCACTTCTTTAGCAAGTTCATCAATGGACTTCTTAGGGGATTCAGTAGCATCAGAAGTTTTTGCGAAGCCGTTCAAACCAGCATTTTTAATAGTTTCCGGAAAATCTTCTTTATAGCAGTAATTCATATCACAGCGATGATTGATACCCGCAACAGAGCCGTTTGAGCTGTACTGCCAGATGTCATAAGTTCCGGTATAAGACGGCTTGGAAACGCCGTAGTGTGCAACCCACATCGTATAGTTATCTTTCACACTGCTGTCAAAGAAGTTTGTCAGATAATAAGCACTGCAATACATGCCTACATAATATCCGGCATTTTCAAGGATTTCAAGAAAAGCCTTTGCCATTTCAGTGCATTTTGCTTTTCCTAGATTAAACTGAGACTTTTCTTCAAAGTCAAGATAAACAGGATATTCAAACTGTTTTCCCTTGATAGCTTCGAGAAATACTCTTGCTTCTGTTTGAATTTCTGATACAGATTTGGCATAGCTGTACCAGTAAGCACCACATGGGATGCCGTATCTCTTGCATTCAGCGTAATTTCTTTCAAACTACACATCTTTTTGAGAAATCAGTTTTCCATAGCCTGCACGCATGATGATAAAATCCGCCATTCCGGATTCTTTCACTTTTTTGAAATCAATTGTTCCGTCATGTTTGGAAATGTCAATGCCTTTTAACATGTTTCATTCTCCCCCTCCTTTAGTTCTTCAAGATAGCCTGTCTGTTTGCCCCAGTTAATGGCAGAAACGACTTCTTCATCAGACACATTTTCAATTTCAGCTATCTGCACGATAGTGAAGCCGTAAAAATGGGCTTTGCAGATTTCTTTTCTCTGTTCTTCTGTCATGTGAATCACTCCTTTCAATAAGACCCTGTTTTTAGGAAATTCCAGATAGTGGTTTCGTTATCATTGAATATCAATTCTATCACCTTCTAAATAAAATAAACTAAATTACGATGGATAATCTCCTATTCTAACGTAAACCGTATTTCCATCGAGTACCGCTGCTTCGTTCGATGGAACAGTCACGGCATTTCCATAGTAACCGACCATAATGCCAGGTCCAATGAACACCTGTCTAGCTGACCTAGCTCGACTTACCATAATCTGTATCGGAAGATGGTTATTACTAGTTGCGCTATTAAGAAATGCTAGATATATCCCGTCTGGTATATCTACCGACCCACCGGCATCAGTCCAGTTTCTGCCAGCTATAAATACAACGTAACCACCGTTTGATACCGCTCCTTCGCTAGCACGAGGAGTTGCTGGATAGTAATTAAAATTAACCCGTATGGTGTTAGACTTATATACAGTAGCTCCGCCTAAAACAGAAGCAATCGCCACACCTGACTGAGCATTTTGTGAGGTCGCATCAAATGTTTGGTCAACGGTCGGAACAGCTGGTTTGTTTTTGATGAAGTCATCAGCAGAAGAGTCAGTCTGATTCCAATCGCTCTGTACATTTACCTCTGCTCCACTAGCAATTCCAGCTAATTTTGTTTTCTCCGCCGTGGTGTAATCTTCTGTGCTTAACCCTTTTCCGGTAATTTTATCGACCTTATTATTTAATGAGGTCTTTAATTTTGACCAAAAGTATTGTAGGCCATTTTCATCTAAAAATTTTGACATTTTTACTTCACCTCTTATGTAGACATTAATGTGTCTATCTCATTATTTGTTATAGATTCGATAGTAATTGTACTACCTAATGGGTCCCAAGCTGACCCTGTCCATGCGTAATTCATATCCGTAGTTGTTATATTATAAACGTCACCAACTGTTTTATCTTCTACACTATCTAAAGCTAAAATTGAATTTAAAGAACCCTTATACTTATAAACCCCTACTAAATCTGATTTTAAAACAAAATTAGCAAGGGTATATCCGTCTAATCTTGAATCCGATAAATCATAAGAAGTTTGTACTCCATTAGAATTTGTGAGCCGAATTTTAGAAATTTTACTCACTGTCCTCACCTCCGTTCTATTTTCATTTTAAAGTAAAATATTATTAATATAGCTTTAAGAAAATGAGATTACTTTTTAAAGGTGACTTTCTTGTTAGAATTGCCTCCCCGACATGGTAAAAAAGAGTCGAATTTTAGAAATTTTATTCACTGTCCTCACCTCCGTTCTATTTCATTTTAAAGTAAAATATCATTGACATAACTTTAAGAAAATGAGATTACTTAAAGATAACTTTCTTGCTAAAATTGCCTCACCAGCATAATTGATTCAGTCCGGACTAGAGCAAGCATGGCGGCGAAGCAACTTCTTTAAGCAAGGTAGGATTTTATAAATAATTTGAAAAATTTTAAAAAAAATGTTATAATATTTATAGAAAATATGAAAGAGAGGAAAAAATTTAATGGATAGAACTACAATTGGTAATAGAATGAAAGGCTACGAAGCCATTTCTAAAAATTTCTTAATGAGAAGAACACCTGCCATCGTACGTATTGATGGAAAGAGCTTTCATACCTTTACTCGTGGTTTTGATAAACCGTTTGATGAAGATTTCATGACTGCTATGCAAGAAACCATGAAGTACCTTTGTGAAAACATTCAAGGTTGTGTTCTCGGTTATACTCAGTCTGATGAAATCACTTTGGTTCTCTGTGATTACCAAACTCTTGAAACAGATGCATGGTTCGGTTATAATGTTCAGAAGATGGCTTCTGTTTCTGCTTCAATGGCTACTTTTGCTTTTACTTCTGCTTTCAGAAAAATTTTAAGAGAAATGTGGGTTTCCAACGATATTTCTTTTGAATATAGGATTAAAATGATTGGAGAAAAACTTGAAAAAGGCGTTTTCTTCGATTCTCGTGCCTTTTCTCTGTCTAAAGAAGAAGTTTGTAACTGCCTGATTTGGCGGCAGCAGGATGCAACAAGAAACTCTATTCAGGCGGCTGGTCATGCATATTTCTCTCAAAAAGAACTTCATGGTTTAAACTGCAATCAAATTCAAGGGATGCTGTTTTCCGAAGTTGGCATTAACTGGAATAATTATTCTGTGCCGGAAAAGAGAGGTACTTGCTGTATCAAAGAAGATGGTAAGTGGGTTCTTGACTACAACATTCCTATCTTTTCTCAGAATAGAAACTACGTGAACTCCAGAATTACATTTGACTGATTATATTGAGTAATTAAAAGGAGTTTTATTATGGACGATTATCGGGGCACGCCGGCAGATGGCTTCTATTATAAAATGATTATTGGAGACAGCGAGAAAATTTATCGTTGGAAAAGTGATATAGTTAGCGATATTTTAATTTTTAATTTAGAAGAATATAGAATTTATCAGTGCTTTTGTTATGGAAGAGAAGAAAATATTTATGATATTACAGAAGAAATTAAAAACTATTGCATCTATGAAAGAAAAAGAAAGCTGGAAGAAGTAAAAAAGACAATTGTAAAATTAAAAAAGAAAAGTAAGGTCGATTTTGGGGATTTAATTTGAAAGGAGAAACAGAATGATTATTCTTGTAATATGCTTAATTGTGTCCATTATTTCCTATATTATTGGACACTACATTGATTCAGATGAAATAGAAATTTCTTGTGGCTTCTTGTTTATCTGCTCAACATTTATCTTTTTACTTCTTAGTGTTATGGCAATATCTGCCCATAATTCGTATTTAAAGCAACAAGAATTAAGCAAATATGAAATAACTTATAAAGTTATAATGAATTCTATTAATGATGACGAAATTGCTACGTCTATTCTTGCGAAAGATATTATTGAGTATAATAATTCAATTATTGAAGGGCGGATAGCAATGGATAATGAGGTAATATCATTCTATAATTATGATTTTTATTATGACCTGCCTTTAATTGAAGTCGAAAAAGGGGAAAATTAAATGGTAGCAATTTAAAATTTTCTCGTGCCGGCGCAAGATTTTTTTTGAGACTGTAGAGGAGGAAAACTGATGGGATTCACTTGGATTATTACTAATAAGAGAACTGGTGAAATGAGGACTTTCGAGTGGCATAATAATGGTGTTTTCCAGTCAGATGAGTCAATTGTTGATGAAATTGAAGAATATATCCATCACATGATTTCTTATTGTACTTATGATGATGGTGATGATAAGTTCTGGAGAGATTTTGAGCGTACAGATTTTGAGTATTTATGGGAAAGAATTTGGAAATAAGGAGAATTGAATGGCACTTAAATATAATATGAAAGGCATGGTATTTCAGGTGTGGAGACTGGTAGACGGCATGAAGACGTTTCCTGATGAATATGTATTCCGGCACTTAGTAGATGCGGAGAAGAGAAAGGTGGAGTTGGAGAGATTGACTGGGCAGACTTATAAGATTACTTCAACTCCTTTTATCTCGGAAATTTTGGAGACTGATGAATATGAGTGGTAAGAAAAAAATAAAACAGAAATGCTAAATAATTTGTCTTTTTAAATAAAATTTGCTATAATAAAGAAAATAAAGAATCAATAATGATTCTAAATAAATAGGAGGAGTTTTAATGGAAATGAAAAATGTAATGTCTGGTATGTTTGGTTCGGTCAAGAGTGGTCTCTGTCGCCTTACTGTTGATGGCAATATTGCTGTAAAGGTTGGTACAGAGTACAAGACCTACAATCCTGTCCAGAAAACTTTCGTCAATTGCGACAGCTTTGTATTCGATATTGGCGATGAAATGTTCTTTGTTGTTCCTACAAATGCAATCGTTGCCGGCGACATTATTCTGGTTAATAAAGAACCTCGCTATGTATTGGACGTAAAGGATGACATCATTACTGCAATTAACTACAAAAGCGGTACAATTGAAAACATCATGCCGGAACGCCATATGTTTATGGGAAGCACTTACTTCTATGGTAAAATTGTTTCTCTGTTTGGCAATATGGGCGGTATCGGCGGTGATGGTGCAAACAACGTCCTTAAATATATGATGATGAGTCAGATGATGAAAGGTATGAATGGCGGCGAAACATCTGGCATGAATCCTATGATGCTTATGATGATAATGAACGGTGGAGGTTTTGGTAAAATGTTTGATGGACTTTTTACTGCTCCTGACCTTCCGGCAACTAAAGGAGGTGAATCTTAATGGGTGCTGGTAGTTGGTCTAAAAAAGATTTTATGTCATACTCTTGTTCTATCGGACGTTCAGTATTTGAAGATGGTGTTGTCGACTTAAAGACAACATCCGTCTATCAAAACTTTACGCAGAAAGAGCTTTCTGAAAAACTTAATCCCTATAAGGTAATAAGAGAATGTCGTGATAGCGAGGAACACCCTGAAACAATTCCGGTAATCCTTGCTCTCGATGTAACTGGCTCTATGGGACATGAAGCCAATGAGGTTGCGGCGGAACTCAACACAATTATGACTGCTCTCTATGAGCAAATTAAAGATGTCGAGTTCATGATTATGGCAATTGGCGATTTCACTTATGATAGAAGTCCTCTCCAAGTTTCTCAGTTCGAGTCTGACGTGAGAATTGCAGAGCAACTTGACCAAGTGTACTTTGAGGGTGGCGGCGGACCGAATAGTTGGGAATCCTACACCAGTGCATGGCTATTTGGTGCAACTCAAACTGACCTTGATTGCTGGAAGAGGGGTAAGCGTGGTATTATAATCACAATGGGTGATGAGGAACTTAATCCGTGGATTGATGTTGAGAAATATATAAAAGTAACTGGCTATACTCCTCAAACTAAAAAAGATTTAAACACAGACGAAGTTTGGAAAATGGTGGTTAATAAATATCAACTATTCCACATCAACATTGAGCATGATTTCAGAAGCCCAAACTTGAATAGTTGGAGAAGTCGTCTGGGACTTAGCAATGTGTTTTCTTGTAAAACTAAAAACCTTGCTCAAATTATTCCTAAAATAATTGTTTCTGCCGCCGGCGACAACGATGAGGTTGAAGTCGAATCGGCAGTAGAAGAAAATCCAAATGAAATTTCTTGGTAAAGGAGAATATAAATGGCGAAAATAAAAATTGTATCTGGACTTAACTATGGTGATGAGTCTAAAGGCTTGGTAGCCAATGCAGTTTCTACTTCAAATTGTCTGAATGTGTTGCCCTCAAATTCTTGTCAGAGGGCACACACCGTAGTAGAGAATGGGGTAAGGAGAGTATTTCGCCACTTTGGTAGCGGTACTCTTAAGGGTGCCGCTACTTATTTTTCTGGCGATTTCATTGTGAATCCGGCAATGTTCCGGCAGGAATACATAGAGCTGGTTAAGATGGGGGTTATTCCAACTGTCTACTGTAATACAAAGGTAAGAATTGCTACGGTTATCGATATGTATGCCAATTGTTATCTGGAGCAGTTAAGAGGAAATCATTCTTTCTCCTCAACTGGCTGCGGCGTTTATGAAACAATTATGAGAGATAGGTATATGGAAGAAGAAAAACCCATTTACATTCTTTCTGATATAATTGAATATTATAAACATCGGTTGGCGGCAAACAATAATGGAGTTTTAGATGATGAGGTCAAAGATTTTCTTGAAGGGAAAGCTCTTAAACAAAATCATGATGACGACCTTTCTTTTTTCTACAGTCATTGTATTCCGATTTCAACTGACGAGGAAGAAAAGGAACTATTCCATTCTTATCCCTTAATTATTTTTGAGAATGGGCAAGGATTGCTTCTTACAGACGAATACTGTATAGATTCTGCTCACAATACGCCGGCATCGGTAGGTTTGCTTCATCCTAAAAATCTCATTTTCAAGAACTTTGATGATGTAGAAAAGGAATGTCAGATTGAGAACTATTACGTATCCAGAACTTATCTGACAAGACACGGTAAAGGACAAATTGGAATGAGTGGAAATTGCGAGTGTGGTAAAGAAGATATTAACCCAAATATGGTTGATAAGACAAATGTTCCAAATCCAAATCAAGGTATTCTACGCTATGGAAAGTTTTCTGCGGAAGAAGCAGAATTAGCAATGGAGAGAATTGAAGAAGATACGGGGCGACATTTGGCTCTAATATCACGGTCTAATTTAGTCATTACTCATACTAATGAGTATAATGACGGTGAATTAGAGAGGGCGGCAGAGAAGTTTAGAATTAGAACTTTTTTGTCTGATAATGAAACTTCATTTAAATTAAAGGAGAAATTTTAATGGAATCAGTTGACTAAAATTATCGCTTTATTTATAAATAATTTGAAAATTTCTTAAAAAAATGTTATAATATTTATAGAAATTGAGAAAGAAATTAAAAATTAAATCGGTAGAGAGGAGAATACCTAATGGAAATTAAGTTCGTAAACTATACTGGTAGTTATCCGAATCTTTGTAGCGGAGTTCTTACACTTCTTGTTAATGGAAAGGAAGTAACGTTCGGCCCAGAGTGGAAAGGAGCAGAGTTTCCAACATTCTGGGCTTCTGGTGGAAGTTGTGGCTTTGCCGGCAGGGGTTGGACAGACGAATATGTTAATACTGGCAGATGGTTTTGGAGCATATTTGACGCAGATAAGCTAAAAGAATTTCTTCCTTATAAAGATGAGTTAATGGAAATTTTCAATTTGAATGTGCCGTTCGGTTGTTGCGGCGGCTGTTTATGAGGAGGAGTAAAATGACTTTAGGAGAACTTAAAACAAAAATTGATAATTATTTAAATAATGGAGTTGATAAAAATACCCCTATTGTTTTAGATGAGCTTAATGTTGAAACGGACAGGTTTGAAACATATAGTATTGACATTTACCGAGGTAATAATCAAATAGTTATTGAAAAAGACGACCTTTATAAATAATTAAAAGGAGTAATTAAATGGGAGATTTAGAAACTATAGACCTTGTATATGTCCTCTTAGTTCGTGATTTCTATGACAGAGAATATCATATCGAGGGAGTGTACAGGAAAAAGGAAGACGCTCAGGCGGCAGCAGAGTCCTATGAGGGACAAGAGCCGGAAATTAGAGAAGAATATGTGTTTTAAAGGAGTGAGATAATGGAACATATCTGGATTGCATATCGCAGATTAGAGCCACGAGATTCAATAATCGGCTGGGCTTATTCTGCCGCAGACGCATATCAAAAAGTAAGGAAGATTATTAAAGCAGATAAGCCAGAAGAATTAGACGAATTTGACCAATCTTTTCGCCTTAGTTCTGAAATTTTTTGTAGTGAATCCTATGGCGTGAGAGAAGAAACTAATTACTTAGAAAAATTCTAAAGGAGAATTTAAATGGAAGTTTGGTTTTGTTTAGATAGTTATGAGGATTATCGTTTCGCCAGTTCTTCAACAAAAGCTTTAGACATTTTAAGAGAAATGTTCAAGGAAGATTGCTGCTATACTTCCGAAATTGAGGAACAGCTTACAAAATCTTTCCTTGAAAATCAAGAAGAATTTGGGGTTGTTGGCTGGGGCTTTGCAAAGAAAGTTGAGGTTGAATAATGGAGAACGTTTACTTACTCTACGGTACGCCGGCAGAAGCACCTTGGGAAGAAACCTTAATTGCCATTTATGGAGATATGGAAACGGCACAGTATGAGTTGGAGCAGTTTCGCAAGGACAAAAACTGGACTGCTCTTTCAATTCAGTGTTGGCAAGTAAAGAAGAAAGCTCGATTTGATTGGACACCAGTTCCAACTCCCTATTCATTTAGGGAATCTTAAGGAGGAGTACTAATGGATTTTGATAAACGCTATGTTCTTTTCCAGTTCAATGCTTGTCTTGATGACAAAGAATTTGAGGAAATTAGAGCGATTCACTTTAAATACAATACTGACTGTATTGATATTGTAAAGGAGGTTAAATCCTATGCTGATTTTCTTTGTGATGAATGGACAGATAAGGCTTGGAAAGCGGTAAGACCAGACCTTGAAGATTTGGGAGCAGACGAACTTTACGATGTGTTAAAAAAGTTCTATATTAACTGTCATTTCTGCTATGAGGTTATTACCAAAGAAGATTATAAAGGTTGGAAAGAAGAGGGCAAATCCTCTAAACTTACCTATGTGTGAAAGCTATAAGAAAGCTGTTGCTGAAATTCGTAGTCCTTGGGAAGTAATGGAAGATTTATAACTTTGTTGTGCCGGCACGCATAATTTGGTGGAGTTCGAACCCCATCA
>JAEIGA010008607.1_pt1 | contig 15471 bp, 18 predicted proteins | sample 9270691 | NCBI WGS metagenome assembly JAEIGA01 (sample SAMN17057246, study PRJNA624740) | gut metagenome | biome: biome; isolation source: fecal sample | host: Bos grunniens | place: China: Xizang | collected 2019
GTGGATGCTAACTGGTTTTACCCGGTATCATTACAAGACATTCTAACATTCATGGAATTGCAATAAAAGTTGAGGAAATAGTTATCATCTTGGCGTAAAGTCAGGGTGGTCAATAATATGACCTTTACTTATAGATTTAAGGTGGTCGATAATATGACCTTTATTTGCATTTAAACGTTGTTAGATGGTTAAACATATAACCTTTTCCCTTATAACATGCTCTATTTACTGATATTTCCTGTGAGTTTAGCAGGGTGGTCAGTAATATGACCTTTACTTGTAGATTTAGGGTGGTCGAAAACATGACCTATCATTTGTAGTGACAATAAAAACGGGAAAAAAGGTATTATTCGAAGGAGAATGAAAACATGAGAGAAGACGAACGATTATATGAAATTATTGAAGAAGCAGCTAGAACGAAAAAACCGATTCAATTAAAACCGGAAGATAGCGAGTTTTTTCGTTTGACAATGTATACCAACACCAAAGCCTTAGTAGAAGATTTATATTGGCAAGATGAAAGAAAACACATTTATCAAGCAGTAGTCGAAGCCGGATTTGAGCGTAACAGTGGCTTTTTCACAACTGGATTTTATGTGTGCGGCAATCAATGTTTAGAAGGATTTGGCTCCGGCAGGACCAATATGTTTCGTCAGAATAACAGATATATTGCTAAGGAAGATGATGTTCATGAACAAGACAATATTCCAAATCCGTTTGTGAATTTGACTTTGGAAGAATTGTATTTTTTACGCGAACACAAAAACTTGCTAGATAAAATATGTTTAGAAAAGGGAGTTTGCAATGCGAGAAGAATTGAACCATTGATGAAGGAAATGGGTGTTGTAATAGCTTCGAAAGAAGAAATACCTACAGAAGCTGCAGATGAAACATTTATATATGAAGAAAATCAGTAAGATAATAAAGATTAACTGATTGTTTTGTCCGGTTGAGATAACATACCACGGCTTTGATTGGCGGTCGGAATTCGTTGGTCGTACAAAGTACGGGACGTAAAAGAAATCAAGCTCTTAAAATGGTGAGTGGCAATACACCACAATAATCCGTGGGTAAATACCAACGAGTATCGGATGGGAAACACCTACCCCCTGCTTTCCGGTAGAAAAGCTGAAATATTATGGCTGACGCATAAAGGCGTTAGGTGAGGCTGAAAGTGGAGTCAATCATGTATTAATAAGGAAAGGATGATGAAAAATGAGTTATTTTTTAAAGGATTCAGAACGTAACGGCACATGCTTTTACGAATTTCAGAAAGGAAATTGGGAAGAACAGTCCTATTGGAAGGCTGATTCTATTCTCATCGAAGACGTGAATTATGACAGTTACATTTATGATGCCGTTGGTCCTGTTTTGGAAAACTATGATCATTATGGTGTCAATATTGTCACTCCGGAACAATGGGATATGATTTTGAAAAAAGCTGACGCTATTGGTGGAAAAGTAAAAGAAGCCATTGCCGAAGCTGATGTATGGGTAAAGAAAACATTCCAGGAACACAATTCCTTTACAATTCTTGGAGTATAAAGGTGGTGTAGATTAATGAAAAATCAGGACTGTCGTTGTGATTTTGAAATATTTAAATCGAACGTCTGCCATTCTGTAAAAACAGAAGGAGACTTATCTTTTATTATTAAAACCTTAGAAGCAAACGAAATTCGCACTCTATGGGACAAAGAATGGATTCCGGAATGTTTATATTTGTTAGCAATGGTGGACTATTTGTGTCGTTTAAATGAATTGCCACTCTGTTCGAATTATGCTGATATTAGACGCTATTCTCTGCCGGAGCCACTCTATCCCAAAGACATTCGTATGGCTGCAAAACTAAGTCCAGAGTTGGATATTCGGGAGCAAAGCATACGTGACGCAATTCCTGAATTTTTACGCTTCAATATTATTGAAAGCGATATAAGAAATGTAGTATAGCGAGGAATACATATGAATATTCGTTTTTTGAGTGATTTGCATTGGTTGCATGATAATGTTTTGGCTTTTGATGGGCGCCCTTTCATAAACGTCCATCAGATGTATGAATATATGAAAGAAGAGTGGAATGATGTTGTTGAAGACGATGATTTAACTTATTTATTAGGTGACGTGTGTTGGAGCCGTGATCCAGAAGTAGTAGCAAATCTATTAAAACCTTTGAAAGGAAGACTCCGACTCATCACCGGTAATCATGATGAATTTTTGCGAAACGCTGAAATAAAGAAACGCTTCGAAGTTATACGGCCATACGATGAAATCAGTATAGAGCTTGCCGGCAAAAAGCACCATATCGTATTGTCTCATTATCCTTATTATAGTTGGAGAAACATGCAGGGTATTGGCAAACAACGTGAAGATGCTTGGATTCATTTACACGGCCATGTTCACATGACAAAAGAATATTTTAACTATTTGAAAAGTTTGGACGAATTAAATCCGAAAGATTATTCCCCATTAAAAGCATATAATGTCGGCGCTATGTGTCCGTGGATTTATTATCAACCAAAAACTCTGGAAGAAATTATAACTGGATTCGATAAATGGTATAAAAAAGAAAAAGTGTTAGAACTTGCAAACAAATAACCTGGCATATTAAGTATATCGTAAAACTTCCGGTGAAAAACGATGCCCTGTGAGCGTTTTTCAGAGTCGTAAAGGTATATTTATAAGGTTTACACCCACGAAAAACGCTTGTAGAGCTTCAATTTTTGTCATTGTTTTGCCATTTCAGCTAATTTTGCAATGAATTCTTCCAATGATGGCTTTCCATCAGGAAAAATTTCAGTCTGAAAACGTTTGGCTTCCGGATCAGAAGTATCCCAGGCAGAATCAAGAGCAATTTGCATCTCTTGTCGTACTTCATCTTCTGATTTTCCATAATGAAGTGCCGTGTGGCAAATAGCCTTTTGGGCTTTCTCGTTGTTAAAAATCTTCATGGTGTAAATCCTCCTTCCGGAAGATATATTACTATAATTGTTTTGTCGAATTTTGGCAAAACATGACAGATATTCTTTAAAACTTATCGACAAAAAATTATAAATCCTCTTTGAGTTGTTTTTTGTATTTATAATAAGTGTTTCTGGCCAATCCGATTAACTTAATACAGTCAACATCAGCCAGAGTTCCATCGAAGTCTTTACAGTATTTTACGATAAGCTTTTTTGACTCAATCGATTTTTTTGTAGTTAGTTGCACACCAGGTTTTTGACCAATTTGTTTACCATTAAGGCGGGCAGTTTCAATTCCTTCCTTCGTGCGTTGCTGCAGATCCTTTACTTCTTTTTCAGCCTGTTCAAAAGCAATACGTATTTGGTCCTTTGCAAGGTCAATTGTAAACTGATTTAATGCATTCAAAATTGTGTTCAGGAATTTATCTGTAGCTGCGTGTCCGGTATTAACATATATATCAATTTGTTTTTGAATAGCTTCCTTATATACTTCGGTGTTGATATGAGGTTCTTGCAAAAAAATAAGAGTTATATTTCTGTTAAATAACTCTTCGTACAAATCGCAACCCTCATCTGCATTCCTGCTCATACGAGAAACGGAATCAAATACAATCCTATCACCCGGCTTAATGATTTTCAGGATTTTATCTAGTTCCTTTCTTCCTTGAAACTTTGTGCCGGTGAAAATCTCCCGGACAATAATAGCATCCGGATAAACAGTTTTAATATTTCGAATCTGTCTCTCAATATTTTGTTTTGATGTAGATATTCGTACATAACCATAAGTAGCCAAAAGTGGATACCCCCTTAAAAATATCAATCTTAACGAGCGTTACTTTTAATAGTATCATTACAATTATTTTTTTTCATTTTGATAATTCATTTTAATACTAAATAACTTGACGTTAGTTTTGATACTAAAGTAGAGTAGTTTGCTTGTTACATATTTTTACTTGGGAATCATTAGTAATATTATATAGGTTGTTGACAATACACAACTTTGTATGTATAATATAAGTATAAAAATACACACCATTATATATATAACAAAGTTGTATTGTCTTATTCCTATTAAAAGGAAAGAGGTGTGTTATACTATGAAAATTTTCTCAAAATTCATAGCGACAATGAAATATAAACGCAGCGTTAGAAAAACATCGAAGCAATTAGCTTCCTGCGTTAATTTATATAATAAAAATGAAGTGCGTATCAAAGAACTTCAAAAAATATTAAAAGAAGAGGAAAAGGGGAAATAGGCTATGCAAGTAAAAAGCTTTTTACAAGAAGGTCAACCTTACTATCATAGTAAAACCGAAAAAGCATGGAATAAAGAAAATCGGGTTATAAATCCTGATGCAAAAGGAGAACGAATGTGGTGTAACGGTTTTTGTCAGGATTCTGCCATATATTACACGTTAGAGGAAACACACGATGCTTCTCCGGAAGAATTGGCGATATTACGTGAAGAACGCCGAAAAAAGCGCAAGACGTATGATACAAATACAAAAAAACGAAAGGAAGAACGTATCCGGGAAAACGAAGCATGTCGATGGGAAAAACGCATGGATGAAGTGGTGCAGAATAATAAAAATATTATTCGTAGTATGTTTCATTATATTTTATCCATCTCTTCCATGGTACCGACTAATATACCAGAAAAAACGATTATTCTTGATTTAGAGACTACAGGGTTCAGCGAACTGGATGATGAAATTTTACAGATTAGTATTATCGATGTAAATGAGAATGTCCTCATAAATACGTTTGTGAAACCTTATTTTCATACAGAATGGCAAGATGCCGAGAACATTCATGGCATTACCCCAGACATGGTAAAAGCCGCCCCGTATTTACACGAAATCATTTCCGATATGAAAGCCATTCTTGCCGGAACAGAAATGGTTATTGGATATAATTCCGGATTTGACATTGGCTTCCTACACAACCTGGGATTCGAGGTTTCTGGTATAAAGCAATACGACGTAATGGAAGCTTTCGCCCCTATTTATGGTGAGTGGAGTAGTTATTATCAAAATTTCAAATGGCAATCGCTAAGTACCTGCGCCAATTATTTTGATTATGAATTTAAGGCGCATGATGCATTAGAAGATGTACGTGCAACACTCCACTGTTACAAGAAAATAAATGCTTTAAAAAATTCTGGCGAGTATGATGCGATCATAAACAGAAATTATGACAGTGTTCTTTAATTAATTCCCTGGGACACAATATAAACCATTATATTATGTCCCTCAAAAACTATTACATAGCATACATATTAAAATAGGAAGGAAAAGTAATATGAAAAGAAGAATATTTGTAGCACTATTAATTGGTGTATTAACGCTTCAAACAATAGGCTGTGCAAGTGTAAAGAATGAAAAAGAGTCTCCCCCACTACAAACAGAAGTCCGGACAGATACAATAGAAGATGTTGAGGCGTCAGATGATAGTGTTGAGGAAAACGAAATACCGGAAGATACTAGCACATCAGAAGGAGCCATAAACCAAACGCCGGATATTTCTGCAGATAAGCCTTCGGATACCACTCAACAAAACACCCCAACAACCAATACCCCAAATAAAAATACTTCTGTTAAACCATCCAATAATCAAACACAACAACACACGCATACTTGGGTAGAAGATACAAAAACCATTGTTCATGAAGAAAAAGGTCATTACGAAACAAAAGTAGTTGAAGAGGCCTTTGACGAAGGAATTTATGCATGGAGAACGTTCTGCAATAAATGTGGGGAAGATATAACAGATCTAGGTGATGAAGGTCTTACCATTCATTCCGCCATCCTGTGTGAAAGTGGCTATCATGCGGATTATGTGGTTGTAGATACCGTTCATCATGATGCTGTTATTGAAGATGTATGGGTTGTCGATCAATATGGCTACACCGAAACCATAACCTCTTATAAATGCAAATGCGGAGCAACAAAATAAACAAAAGGAGATAGAACATGAAAAGAAGAGTAGTAAAAACATTATTAGTATGTGTACTGTTAGTCTTAGCATTATCAGGATGCAGAGATTCGACTTCTGCAGACAAAAAATCAAAAAAAGAAAATGCAGCTACCAAAGTGGAAGAGAGTAAAGAAAATGATGTGAAAAGCTCTGATCCTGACGAAAAAGATACGTCAACCACGGATACCTCTACTACTCCGGGTGCAAGCGAGCCGGCAGAGCAAACAACTCCGGATTCTACAAAAGAAGCTGCATCCAACAAGAATTCCACGAAGCAAAATACCACAAACAAAACCAACGCAATTTCTCAATCAGCTAATAAGGACGTACACGCCCATAATTGGGTAGAGGTTACTCAAACCATCACCCATCCGGAAGAAGGGCATTATGAAACCGTAGAAATAAGTGGCCCTTCTGAAATAAAAGAGTATGGATGGAGAACTTTTTGCAATAAATGTAATGCGGATCTTAGCGATTTAAAACCAGACGAAATTGCTTATCATTCTGCAATATTATGTGAAAGTGGCTATCATGCCGATTACGTAGTAGTTAATGTTATTCGCAAAGAAGCTGTGACAGAAGAAAAGTGGGTAGTGGATATTGTTAGCTGTACGGAAACAGTCGTTACTGGCTATAAATGTGAATGTGGTGAAACACTAGAGGCTATTACCCCGTCTGCATCTAGGGAAGCGTTTGATTTAATCAATCAGGAACGCTTAAAATTAGGGCTTCAACCGGCTGTATGGGATTCTACATGTGAAAAAATCGCAAAAATCAGAGCGCGTGAAGTTTTTGCAATCGAATCCTTAAATCAATCTAATGCACATGAAGGAATGCTGAAATTTCAGAATGTAAATCGTAGATTGGGCGAATGTATTGCATGGGGTTATGGTTCCGCATCAGGAGCCGTAAACGGATGGATGAATTCAGCAGGACATAGAGCAACTTTGATGGCCGAAGAGTGGGTATACTTAGCTATTTATCGCATGGGAGATAGATGGGTGGCTGTTAATTCAAGATAGGAGAATCGTTATGAAAAGAAGAGTAGTAAAAATATTATTATTATGTGTACTGTTAGCCTTAACAATATCAGGATGTAAAAATTCGAAGCCTGCAGATAAAAAAACAAAAGAAGAAAATATAACTACTAAAGTGGAAGAGAGTAAAGAAGATGATGTGAAAAGCTCTGATTCTGACGAAAAAGATACGTCAACCACGGATACCTCTACTACTCCGGATGCAAGCGAGCCGGCAGAGCAAACAACTCCGGATTCTACAAAGGAATCAGAATCCAACAAAACTTCCACGAAACAGAATACCACAACATCGAATTCCTCAAACAAAACCAACACAATTTCTCAATCAGCTAATAAGGACGTACACGTCCATAATTGGGTAGAGGTTACCCAAACCATCACCCATCCAGAAGAAGGGCATTATGAAACCGTAGAAATAAGTGGCCCTTCTGAAATAAAAGAGTATGGATGGAGAACTTTTTGTAACAAATGCGGTGAGGATATTACAGACACAGATGTTATTACACATGCGGCAATCATTTGTGAAAGTGGGTATCATAATGATTACGTAGTAGTTAATGTTATTCGTAAAGAAGCTGTGACGGAAGAAAAATGGGTGGTAGATATTGTTGGTTGCACGGAAACAATTGTCACCGGCTATAAATGTGAATGCGGAGAAACACTAGAGGCCATTTCTCCGTCTGCATCCAGAGAAGCCCTGGATCTAATTAATCAGGAACGTGCAAAGTTAGGACTACAACCTGCTGTATGGGATTCTACATGCGAGAAAATTGCTAAAATTAGAGCACGTGAAGTCTTTACGCTCGAAACTATAACAGAGGCCAACGGCCATGAAGGGTTTTATAAGTTCCAAAACGCAAATCATAGACTTTGTGAATGTATTGCATGGGGATACGGTTCTGCTAAAGGAGCCGTTATTGGCTGGATGAATTCTCCTGCTCACAGAGATATATTAATGAGCGAAAACAGAGTATACTTAGCTATTTATCGCATGGGAGATAGATGGGTGGCTGTTAATTCAAGATAGGAGATAGATCATGAAAAGAAGAGTAGTAAAAATATTATTAGTAAACATTCTGTTAGTCTTAGCAATATCAGGCTGCAAAGATTCAACTTCTGCAGACAAAAAACAAAAAGAAGAAACGGCAACTGCCAAAGTGGAAGAGAGCATCGATGATGAAGTAAAAAAAGCTGATTCTGCCGAAAAAGATACGTTAATCACGGATAGCTCTATCACTCCGGATACAAACAAACCGGAAGAACCAACAACTATTAATTCTACTAAAGAATTAGAAGTGAATAATACCACCAAAAAACCAACCACACAATCAATCAATACCACAAACACAAATGCTACTGTTACACCTTCCAACAATCAAACACAACAGCACACACATACTTGGATAGAAGTGACTCAAACCATCACCCATCCGGAAGAAGGTCATTGGGTATCTGGCATAGATAAAGAATGGGAAAAGGAACATTATGCATGGCGAACTTTCTGTAATAAGTGCGGAGCAGATATTACTGGTACAGACGTTGCAATCCACTCAGCTATCATCTGTCAAAGTGGTTATCATGCAGATTACGTTATTGTGAAGCCATACGAAGGACTCCCTGTTATGAAAGAAGAATGGGTAGTAGATAAGGCTGCTTGGACGGAAACAGTTATCACCGGTTACAAATGTGAATGCGGGGCAACAAAGTAAATACGAAGGAGAGTAGACATGAAAGAAAGAATAATGAAAACATTAATAGTAAGCGTACTATTAGTATTAGTAATGTCAGGCTGCAAAGATACGTCTTCTGCAGACAAAAAAACAAAAGAAGAAACTGCAACTGCCAAAGTGGAAAAGATCATCGATGATGAAGTAAAAAACTCTGATTCTGCCGACAAACATCCGTCAACCCCGGATAGTTCTACCTCTCCGGATGTGAGTGAACCGGCAGAGCAAACAACTACCGATTCTACAAAAGAAACTGACTCCAACAAAACATCCACGAAACAGAAAACCACAATATCAAATACTGCTGTTGCACCTTCTAACAATCAAACACAACAGCATACACATACTTGGATAGAAGTGACGCAAACCATCACCCATCCAGAAGAAGGGCATTGGGATTATAGCATCGATGAAGAATGGTACAAAGAACACTATGCTTCGAGGACCTTTTGTAATCGTTGCAAAGACCCAGAGACCGGAAAACCTCTTGACATAACAGGGAATGCCATAATTCATGTTGTTACTGTTTGTGGCGGTGGTTATTACGCAGATCGTGTACAAATCAAACCTGGGGAGCCTGTTACGAAAGAAGAATGGGTGATAGATAAGGCTGCATGGACGGAAACTATTGTGACCGGCTACAAATGTGAATGTGGAGCAACAAAATAAATTTGATTAGGAGATATTTTTATATCTCCTTTTTTGTGCAATCATTCACTTGAAACAATATACATTATAGTAGTATAATTTCATTATTGGAAAATATTGTAAAAGTAGCCCGTCCCGGAGGTAACGAGGACTTTTTTGAAGAATGAAAGACGTAGAACAAAGAAAAGCAGCCAAAGAGTTTGCATCATATTGGAAAGACAAAGGATATGAAAAAGGTGAGAGTCAAAAATTTTGGTTATCACTTCTTCGTGATGTTTATGGTGTCGAACACCCTGAACAAATGATTAATTTTGAAGACCAGGTTCACCTTGATCATACATCGTTTATAGATGCTATAATTCCGGAAACTCATGTAATGATTGAGCAAAAAGCACTTGGAAAAAACTTAAAAGCAGCCATAAAACAGTCAGATGGAAGTTTTTTAACCCCGTTCCAACAGGCAAAACGCTACTCTGCAGAACTTCCATATTCTCAACGGCCACGTTGGATCGTTACTTGTAACTTTAGTACATTCCATATATATGATATGGAACAACCAGGTGGTGAACCAGAAGAAATACAACTATCTGATTTGGAAAAAGAATACTATCGTCTAAACTTTTTAGTAGATGCCGGTAATGAAAACTTAAAAAAAGAAATGGACGTATCCATTCAAGCCGGTGAATTAGTTGGCATTCTATATGATGCTTTATTAGAACAATATGCAGACAAAACATCCGAAGCTTCCTTGAAAAGTCTAAATATGCTTTGCGTTCGCTTGGTTTTTTGTTTATACGCCGAGGACGCTGGTATATTCGGGAAAAAAGGTATGTTTCATGATTATATGCGCCAATTTTCAACAAAAGAATGGCACAAACATTTAATTGAATTATTCCGTGTTTTGGATACCAAAGAAGACGAACGCTATAAAATCGATAAATACATGGAAGATGATTTGGCTGCGTTCCCTTATGTAAATGGCGGTTTGTTCGCTGATGAAGATATTGAAATTCCTCGTTTTACAGACAAAATAGTAGATTTGATCTTAAATAAATCCAGTGAGAATTTTGATTGGAGTCAGATTAGTCCTACTATCTTTGGAGCAGTGTTTGAAAGCACTTTAAACCCAGAAACAAGACGTTCTGGCGGAATGCATTATACCTCTATTGAAAACATCCACAAATTAATAGACCCACTATTTCTTGACGATTTAAAAGATGAGTTTGAAACAATTAAAGAACTTAAAACAATTAAGACAAAAAAAGAAAAACTAGAAAAATTCCAACAAAAATTAGCCTCATTAACCTTTTTAGACCCTGCTTGTGGCTCTGGAAACTTTCTCACGGAAACCTATATTTCTCTACGACGATTAGAAAATGAAATCATCGAACTTCTACAAGGTGATGGGCAAATCCAATTTGGATTTGGTGACATTATCAAAGTACACATTAACCAATTCTATGGAATTGAAATAAATGATTTCGCAGTCAAAGTAGCTATGACAAGTCTTTGGATTGCTGAAAGTCAGATGATGAAGGAAACCGAAGATATTATCCATATTAGCCTGGATTTTCTACCTTTAAAATCATATACCAATATCACAGAAGGTAATGCCTTACGTATAGATTGGGAGACAGTTGTTCCGAAAAGAGAACTTAATTATATCATGGGAAATCCACCTTTTTTAGGATATAAATTACAAAACTCACAACAAAAAGCCGATTTATCTCCATTGTTTGGGCAAATCAAAAATATTGATTATGTATCTGGTTGGTATTATAAAGCTGCTGAATATATGCAACATTCTAATGTGTGTTCTGCTTTTGTCTCAACCAACTCAATAACACAAGGTGAGCAGGTTCCGGCTATTTGGAAATATTTAATTGAAAAATTTAATATAGAAATCATCTTTGCCCACAGAACTTTCCAATGGAATAGTGAAGCAGCTTTAAAAGCAACTGTGCAATGTGTAATTATAGGTTTTAAACCTAAAACACAAAGTGTTATTAAAAAAATATATACTGAAAACAAATATATTATAGTAGATAGAATAAATCCTTATTTGCTAAATGCTGATAACATATTTATTGAAAAACGCTCAAAACCTCTTTGTGATAGCGAGATAATGATTTATGGCAGCGAGCCAAGAGAAGGTGGCTTTTTAATATTATCAGAAGAGGAAAAAGAAGAAATCATAAAAGAAACTCCGCAGGCTGAATCTTGTATAAAGCAATTTGTAAGTGCGGACGATTTTATAAATAATAAGACAAGATATTGCCTATGGATAAAGGATAAAGACCTTTCTTTAGTTAGAAAATCGAAAATAATTTCCAACAGGTTGTTACAATGTAAGCTTTTCAGAGAAAATAGCAAACAAAAACAGGCAAATGCAGCCTCTATAACTCCTTATTTGTTTGCAAGCCCAAGACAACCTGATACAGATTACTTACTTGTTCCAATAGTTTCTTCGGAAAATAGACGCTATATTCCTATAGGATATATGAGTAAAGAAATAATTGCGAGCAATGCATGTTTTACAATAGCAAATGCTTCATTATATACATTTGGAATTATTACATCAAATGTTCATATGGCATGGATGCGAGCCGTTTGCGGAAGATTGGAAAGCAGATATAGATATTCTAACAGTATTGTCTATAATAACTTTCCATGGCCAAGTCCAACCAAAGAGCAAAAGAACCATATCGAGCAGACAGCGCAAGCCATTTTAGATGCACGTACAAAATATCCGAACTCATCTTTGGCAGATTTATATGATGAATTAACTATGCCCGTGGAACTTCGGAAAGCTCACCAAGCAAACGATAAAGCCGTTATGCAGGCTTATGGATTCTGGGGCAAATTAAATTCAGAATCGGAATGTGTGGCAGAGCTCATTAAAATGTATCAAGAATTAATAGATTAAAAATCTAGGAAAGAGGCTCCGCGTGGAGTCTCTTAAACTTGAAATGTTTAAAAGGAGAAAAATTATGGCACTTATTAAATGTCCTGAATGTAAAAAGAAAATATCAGATCAATGCAGTAATTGCCCGCATTGTGGTTATCCTATTATGAAAGATGAGGAATTCACTAATCTTGAGGAGAAAACGCCTGAAACACTAGAATCACCGGCGAATAATAAAAAGCCAATTTACAAGAAAATTTGGTTTTGGATTATAGTGGGAATTGCAGTTATAACTATTGGTGTGGCGCTATTTTTTATAATTAATCGTGATACTAAACCAAAATACGATAAAGAAGGGCAACCGGTATTCGTTGATTTGACAAATGAAGTATATACCAACGCGAAGAAATATCGTGGTTATCATATTAAGATAAAGGGACAAGTCTTTCAAGTAATGGGAGATAACGGTAAAACAAAAGGAATCCAAATATGGTTAGATCCAGATACTTGTGAACAAAATTTAATGATTTATTATAGCACAGATGTAGAAGTAAAACAGGGTGATTATATAAAGTGTACGGGTTATATTGATTCTGTTACGAAATATAAAAACGCCTATGATGCGGAGTTACATGTTCCTTTAATAGTTTCAAAGGATTTGGAAAAGTCAACTTATATAGAAGTAATGGCACCTACAAAAGAAAGTATAACACCTGAAAATCACAAACAGGAACAATATGGCTATTCGATTTCTATAGATAAAGTTGAATTTGCGGAAAAAGAAACCAGGGTATATGCAACTGCTACTAATAACGGAAAAGCACTTATGACTATAGGCGACACAGTTATAGTGCAAGGTGGCAAGCAATATAATTCTGAAACTAACCATGATGCCGAATATGAGGAAATTCCATATGAGTTGGTTAAAGGTGTTACTTGTTCTGGAGTTATTGTGTTTCCTACTATAAAATTTGAGGATTTTGAATTGACAATTAATGTTCATTCCGATGATTTCGACGAGGAACTTGGTGCATTCACATTTAAAATATCTAAAGGTCAAAGTACTTCTAGTGGCGAAGCTCCGAAGAACGAAAACAAGGATGAAAACAAAGAAGAATCTTCGAAATCGCAAACACAGGGTAGTAATAGTGCGACAAGTAATACTTCCAACAATACAACACCTAGTAATAATGACCAGGCCGTTAATAGAGCAAATGCATTGGCTGCCGAGTACATAGGTGCAACTAGAGCATGGGTCAGAGAGTGGTTGATAATGGTTGACGGTTTTTCTGATGCCGAAGCTGATTATGCGCTGCAAAACTCCTCGATCAACTGGAAACAAGAAGCATTAGAGCGAACAAGTGGTTTTACAGACCCTACTTCTTTAAAAACATCGTTGACGGAAGACGGATATACGGCAGACGAAGTTTCATATGCATTAAACAACTGTAATATCAATTTTAAACAAGAAGCATTGAATGTAGCAAATGATTTTATAGCACAAAGAAAAGACCCTATTTATTTAAAAGATCACTTAATAGAACGTGGATATACAACAGAGGAAATTTCATATGTAATGAATAATATAAATATGAACGACTATGCGATTAAGTATGCTCAACAGTACGGTGTTGGCAATACTAGGCAGGAAGTGGTTGATTGTTTGATGGCTGCAGGATTTACTCCGGAACAAGCTGCCTACGGCGCAGATAATTGTGGAATTCAGTGGCGTAATTAATTAATTCGCTGTTCTATATGAAGTAGAACATCTATACGACAAATCACGGTTTTTAGTTTAGATATAATTTTCTTAATAAAAGATAGAGAATAATTATTCCGGAAAAATCGCACAATTTTAACATTGACATTTTTTACCATTTTGCTATACTGATTATAGAACATAAATTAACTTAAAAGTATCCGCCTATGCAAAGTAAACGGTTATTTTTTACGTTAATCAGTTCTAACAACAGAGTTTCTTTAAATAATATATCAAGAAAGCAGCTTAACTTTGGTCGGTTCATTGCAGCTGCTTTTTTGTTTGCTCTTTAATATGTAACCTTCATTACCCTGTTTATATACAAACTACTTTTTAGATCATTTACACGCATTTCCTAACTTCCAGAAAAGAACTACAAAAATGATTGCTATAATAAGCAATGGGATCATGCCGGCAAACAACCCTGGTAGTCCAAAAAGAATCGCTATAACAACAGCTAATACCTTGAAAGCAACGCTTCCAAATTTGTATTCTTTTCTGCGCTGATTCCCATTATATAATGCAGAAAGTTCTTCAATACTCATAGAATCCAATTCTTCTTCTGTGAAATCCTCTACACTCATTTCACTTAATCTCTTATAATAATCGAATTCATCCAACACTTCTTTGTTATTACCATTCTTTCCTTTAGAAGATGCGACAACATCTGAAACACTCAAAGTTGTTTTATTATACACCTTATTATAGACGGATTTCTGAAAATCATTTACCATTCCCATACCTTTTTTCCCGTACATTGGGTTTACCGTCTTTTTTATTTCTCGTTTTAACCTTCCAGTTGTTCTTGCCGATATACTCTTTTTAATACTTGGTTTTCTCATTCCGATTTTCATTGTTTTTCTCCATAACTATAAATCTATATATTTAGAAAATTTGGAACATTATAAACGTTAATGCAGATACTATTAATATGACATTTAACATCATTGTCATACATCCTGGTGCTGCACCTCTGCTCTTTCTGTTTCTTGATTTTGATTTATACATATCCGTTGTTGATACAAATTTCTTACTCATTATTTTTTACCTTTCTCAATTTCTTCTATTTGTTTGAATACCTTATCCCGTAGTTCAGGTGGAGCTTGTACGTCCCTAAACGCCGGATCACTATTAATTTCATTCATAATGGCCTCTGCCAAAAGTTCATCAATTACCGGGTCCAATTCAATGTGAGTGTGTGGAATCTCTAAAATATCTTCTACACGCCTAATTTCACGTATCACATGTCCATGCAATTCTTCTAATTCTATATCCTCGATTCCATGTTCAAAAACTGTGTCTAATTCTTCTAAACATTTTAATAGTTTTTGATAATAGAACTTCATATTATCCTTCATAGTCCTCTTATAAATCTTACCTTCTCGTAGCATTTTGAGTTCTTCTTCTGTGAGTACATGAATCTTGTTATCTTCCATGGTGTTTCTCCTTGTATTTCTATTAA
>JAEIGA010008608.1_pt1 | contig 15471 bp, 12 predicted proteins | sample 9270691 | NCBI WGS metagenome assembly JAEIGA01 (sample SAMN17057246, study PRJNA624740) | gut metagenome | biome: biome; isolation source: fecal sample | host: Bos grunniens | place: China: Xizang | collected 2019
ACCATGGTATCGTTCTGTGAGATCTACTTTTATATGTCTGCCGCTAAGGCAGTTATATATTTCTTCAAGTGATGGCGTTGCAGATCCAAGCAGGATGTCGGCTCCTTGGATCTGGTGCAGGATCAATGCTGTATCCCTACCGTTATAGCGTGGAGCAGGGGAGTCTTGTTTATATGAACTATCATGCTCCTCATCGACAATGATCAGTCCGAGGTTATGATGCGGCAGGAATAGTGATGAGCGTGTTCCGAGAAGGATGTAATTGCCGTTTGAGCCTTCCTGTGTGCGGATGACTTCTGCGATATTGCGCTTTGATGCAGCAGATTCTCCGGAATGGAAAATCATAAGTCTGTCCTCGAAATGCTCATAAAGCCTGTCTTCGAGTTGACGGCTTAGAGCAATTTCAGGTACAAGATATAGGACATTCTTGCCTTCTGATAATGCTTTGTGGGCAGCCTTGATGTAGATTTCTGTCTTTCCTGATCCAGTTGCGCCGTGAAGCATGACGGGTTTTCTTAGCGCAAATCCTTTGATGATTTCTGCATATGCGCTCTGCTGGGCATCTGTCAACTGAACCAAGCATTCCGGTAGCGTACTTTCGTTGAGGTTTAGTCCCGCCTTGGCGGCTTCTGCATTTCTCTGTGCTGCTTCGAGTGCAATCTGTGCTTTGTTTATATCCTCTGATATCCTTTCAATATCAGCTTGCAACTTTACCTGAGTCTTATTGATTTTGCCAGTTGCCTGGGATTTCTTCAGCTGTGATTCCTTTTTCAGGAGTCTGTCTTGAAGTGTCAGGATACGCTTGGTGATGAGATCTAAAAGTTTTACTCTTCTCTGGATTGCTTTCTTCTTAGCCTCAGCTCGTGCCTCCTCGAGGTTGATCTTGCTGCTAGGGTAGGCTGCTTTATAGACTTCACCTACAGTGCAGAGATAATATTCTGCTACTCTACGCCATAATTGAATCTCTTCAGTGCGGATATTTTCCATTGCCGCTTCAACAGAAATGATGCTCTGAATCTTGGAAGCAGCGATGTCAGGCGTGATGTCAACTCCGCTGACAACTCCCACATATTCCTTTCCTGCGAACTTTACGCGGACTCTTTTTCCAACTTCGATGACGTCAGATGAATCAATATAATAGCAAGGCTCCCACTCTAATTTGAGCGGGAGAATTACAGAAATATATCTTCCTCCATCCATATCTTTGCGAAGATACAAATTTACAGGGCAAAAAAGTCCTTTTTGATATTTTTTTTGAAAAATTGTAAAGAAAAATTTGCAGGTTCAGAAAAAATGTCTACCTTTGCAATCCCAATCGAAAGATAGGGTAGTTCTAAAACAAAATCTGGTGCCATAGCTCAGTTGGTAGAGCAAAGGACTGAAAATCCTTGTGTCCCCGGTTCGATTCCTGGTGGCACCACAGAAAACCTCAGTAGAAAGTATTCTATTGAGGTTTTTTGTATAGTATACTTTCCGTAGCATTACCATAACTATAGTTAACTTGACGACTATTATGAAACATAGTCTTACCTATTTCAACTCCCTCATTTCACTTGTCAATCATTTCAGTTCTAACACGCGTTGCCGTTATCTTATCACTGAGTAGCGTTGTGGTGGTAATGTGATTTCTCCATACTGAGGATGCTCCCATATCTATGTGTGCTCAAATGGTGACAATCTGCTTAATTAGCACGTTTTTTTTCAATACTTTCTTTACAGACTCACTGATTATGTATCTTAAGTTTGACTCAGTGAGTTTAATTGTATTCATTCTGTTCAGTTTTTTGATCTATCTTTATCTAATGTTGAAATCTGAATGTGAGAATGAATCATACGAACCATGTACTATAAAAGTTTCTTTGATTTTTAGTCTCATCATTAGCAATCAGAAAAGGAAACATTTCTTAAAAATTGGGAATCAAATCTACTTATCATATTAGACGATCTATTTTCTCTGCCTGCACAGATTGTTCCTGTGAAATTAGATTGTCGTCTTCTACTTTATTATAAGGGATATCAATCAACTTACTGAATCTGGAATCCTTGTGTCTCAGGAAGGTTCACTAATGTTCCTTACGGAGTAGTTATTTCGATGAACCTGATTATGACACCGTGCTAGAAAGATGATGAGGAATGATGTTGTGTATCAAAATCGATATGTCAAAAAATGTAAAATGAGATATTGTAAACGTATCAAAAGATTTTTCTTTCAAATGGATCTGTAACTTTCATATACTCAGTGGACGTTGATAGATTATTGTAAGACTATTTATTTGGCGGTGATATTTGTTGTGCGTACCTTTGTAAATAAAGTAAATGAAAACTAAGATTTGATTGAAATGAAACGACTACTAGTATTATTGTTATGTACATCTGTTGTATTCTTGTCTTGCAAGGATAATCAGATAGGGTCAGCTTTGACCTCAGCAGAAATAAGTATGAATGATAATCCAGAGTCTTCGTTGGAGATATTGGAATCTATAGATAAAGACCTCCTTTCAACGCGCAAACAAAAGGCAAAGTTTGCACTTTTGTATTCAATGGCATTGGACAAGAATTATATAGATATAAAGACAGACAGCATTATTGCACCTGCAGTCAAGTATTATGAGAATCACGGATCAAAGGAAGAAAGATTCTTATGCAATTACTATACTGCTCGCATTTATGAAAACTGTGGAGATAAAGAAAATGCATTGTTGTGTGCAGTCAAAGCTGAATCAGTAGACACGTCCAGGGTTAGCGCCCAGAGCAAGTACCTTTTATATGCATTGAAGGGACGTATATATCACCAAGAATGGAGATTTCAGGAGTCTATTGAGGCCTATATATTGGCTTGTAGATATGCCTTATTATCTAGTCAATTCCGACATTATACATACTATTGTCTGGAATTAGCACATGCGTATTCATCTGAGAAGGATTTTTTAAATTCAATGGTATGGGTTAATAATGCAGAAAACTATATTGACCATTTTACAATTGTTGAGGTGCATAAGTATAAAGCCATGGTATTGCTGAATATGTTTGATTCAGGTGTTAAGCCAGAGACATGTTTAGAATATGCAGAAAAATATATAGAAGAATATCCAGCACATAAATTAACAAATTGGCATATAGTTGCAAAAGCTTATCTTAATGCAGGTAATCCAGATAAAGCATATGAAATGATTCAGAAATATGTATCAAATACCAATTCATTAACACCATACTATGGCATTCTTGCTGAGATATTGGAGCAACTTAAAGATTATCAAGGAGCCATAGAGGCTCATAAAATATTTGCTGAATTGGTAAAGGAGAGAGATGTAGCCAGACACCTTTCCGACATCAAAGTATTAGAGGAACGCTTTGAAGGCGAATTAGTTCAAGCGCATCAAAGATACCTAATATCATATATTTCAGGCATATCATTACTTCTGCTCTTTATTACCATATGTTTGGTTTTTAAATGGAGAAATGAAAGTAAGCAGAATGAGAGTGATCTTGCTGACCTACAGCAAGAATATAATGTACTTATCTCTCTTAAGGAACGGATGGATAGTTCATATCAGTACATAAGTCACCAAATAATATCAGATTCTCAGACAGATCAGGAACTTATGAGAATTCTTGGATATAGGATCAAATCTTTGTCAGCATTCCTTCAGAAACCTATCCCGGATTCTTTGTCTAAAGTAGCATCTCAGATTGAAGATCTGAAAAGAAATAGGAATTATATTGTTGATAGTATCGGATTATTATATGCGGTATCTTGTCCTGCTTTTGTTAGTGAGTTACGTGCGCATCATCTGACATCATCAGAAATTGGATATTGATGTCTATATTTGCTCGGCTTGAATATACCTGAAGCTGGTGAAGTTATTGGTAAAGTCTCAAGCATTTATAATGTGAATTCAGCAATTAGAAAAAAAAATTGGTATATCAGGTGTAAATCTGGATAAATGGCTTATAAAGCGTTATACTGAACTCAGTACTAGTCGTTACCATGAGAGTCAAATAGATAACAATTAGAAAACCCTCCCACAACATATTGATTATCAATAACATATAATTGTATTAGATTAGAAATTATTCTTGATGATTAGAAGAACGTTTCTGAACTTTGAAGAAACACTAAATCAACAATCATCATGAAAAAGTTACTTTTACTAATTGCTTCTGCTCTCTGTCCATACATCTATATGGCAGCAGAAGGTACTCAATCTCCTAGTCAGGAATCACACGACATTAAACTTGAGAAATTGCCTCCGATAGAAGGAACTGGTGAACTAGGATTTCCACGTACCGTTTATTTATTAGAAGCATTCTATAATCCAACATGTAGAGAAATTGAAATTATACATGATAGTTTGGGTGAAGCAACCATATCTCTACTTGATGCTTCAGGTCAGATTGTCTATCAGGATTGTATTTATTCGTCAAACTATTCTTTACATACTATTATAGTACCCTCTTCAAATGGGCAGTACACTATCATAATTGATAGTCAAAATTTGTATGCTTATGGTAGTGTTATGGTGTAGCCTTCCCTCTTAGTAAACTGGATGGTTCTACTGAATCGACTTTGTTTCGTTTGTTTAACTTTATAATAGTCGTTAGGAGCTTTGACCGGAAATACTGAATACTTTAAACTAATTATGTTATGAAAACGAAGATAATTTGTGTTTTATTTTGGGGGCTATTATTCTTTTGCTCTTGCACAGATGTATTGTATACTGCGGTCGAAAGTAATTCAAACCAAGAACGATTGCATACTATTCCTCTGGAAGATGCCTTGTCCTCTTTAGAAGATTTTATGATCGAAACTGGAATGCGACTGAAAACGAAGGGGGATTTAGATGACTATATTGAAAATTACTTTACAGTTTCGACTCCCATTACTAAATCTCATGGATATTATGATAACGTTTTATATGTTGTCAATTTTATAGACAATGGCGGATATGCTTTACTATCTGCTGATACTAGAATTCCAGATGATATCATAGCAATTACAGATTATGGGTATGCATCTGAAGATGATTTCTCTGAGCCTGTTTTTGATAGGGTTCCATCCGATAATGACGACTTATCTTTACTTGAATTTGATGAATTGGTAGAATCTGGTATATTGGCTGCAGAGCAAAGTCAAGTTAATTATGAGTGTCTCCTTTACGCTATGCGCCATCTTGAAACCAATAAGGATGATGTTATAGAGATAGGTTCTCCATGCGATCCGGGGCCAGGAGGTGGAGGAAATGCCCCTGTGACTTATCAGTGGAAAGTAGTAAAGGAAGTTCCTCGAATGCTAAATACAGCCTGGACACAAAGTACAGCCAATAATGATATTTTTAACAAATACTGTCCTGAAGTTGGTGTGATATGGCGTAGTATTGCGCCAGCTGGTTGTGTGTGTATTGCGACTTCGCAAATTATTGCATATCATGAACACCCCAATATGATATGCAACAACATCCAGATTGATTTCCCACTGATTAAGCAAATATATTCCTATGATTATATTGATTATAGAGGAACAGAGGAAAGTAGGGATATGTTAGCAAATTTTTGTATATGCGTTGGAGGGTTATGTAATATACAATACCATTCGATATTCAACCAAGCGTGGGGATTTGCCTGGCCTTGGGATGCTAAGTCATGCCTTGAATCATTAGGATATCAAAATGTTGCATTGAACTGGGGTTACGATGAAAGTCGCGTATTGACTTCTTTGGATGCTGGATGCCCAGTTTTTATGTCGGCAATTAGAAAGTTATGGACTGGCCATGCTTGGGTAATAGATGGTTATATTATGAGAGATTATATTTCAAGTTTAGGAGTGGTGACTGAGTCGCAAACCTTAATTCACTGTAATTGGGGTTGGCACGGTATTGCAAACGGATATTTTACTTCTGGTATATTTCATACTGACGAAGCCGTTATACCAGATAATGTGAAGCCTGGCACAGAAGATAGAGACTATTGGTACGCATTTAACACTATTACATATGATAAACCACAAAACTAAAATCACGTTTGTGTTTTGGGGACTAGTTGTTCTTCTATTAATCTTGATTGGATGTGATCCGCATTATAAGATGACTAAATGTCCGTCTTATGTGGTTTGTTATACCAATCTTGAATCTATAGATTTATCCCTTTATGAACCCTCAAATCCATGCTGCATTGTAATTCATGCCGGAAATGATTTGCCTTTATCTGTCTATGGGTTGCGTAGTACGGGAATAGAAAAAGATAAGTATGACCAATTATGTCAAAAGCATAATGATCTCTCATATAACCATTATCGCAGTTTGTCTTACGGTCCTGCAATTGATTTTGACTCGGTTACCTATAATGAGTGCGATTTTACTGAAATAATCGTCACCTCTGACAAAGATTTTGATGAGACTCATCCTGCAGGTCGAAATCTATCAGATATAGTCCGCTTTATGTCTTGGTCTCCCTATAGATATATTTTAAGCGGTTATTCTGATTATTATCACTATAATAAGGCTGATGTATCTGAGGCATTCGATCAGATGATGAGAATATTTATAAACGAAAAAGCTTTTGATCCCACATTTGATGCAACCTGTTATCCGATTGATAAACTGATTGTGGATTTAACGAAAGACGACATGACTCTGAATGGATATGATGCGCCAGGTTTTATCGGAATGTTGTATTTTGATAAGGTTCCAAATGAAAAGGGGGAGTATACCATTACTGTCAGCATTAAAACTGACAATGGCTTGACGCTTTCGGATACTATAACGAGGTGTTTTTAGAGTAATATGGATATGACAATAGTCTTTTAATATCCTCTTTCAGGTGTTATGAGCAACGGCTATTACAACTAAGTCTACATCCCCGATGAAATAGTTCTAGCAACCATAAGGGATTAAATTATATCGGAAACGGAATCTTCAAGTTTGATTTGGTTTATGATGATAATTGCAGGAATGATCGAGATCGGTGTAGATATCAATGATGCAAAATTACTTTGTTAGTTAGAGATATGATGGGCATTGTTAATAAGTCTTTTAAACAGATAGATAAGGTTAATTCTGATTTAATATCTTTATTCAATAGTTATTTTGCGATAATACGGAATTGTTGCATATGTCAACCAAATTTCAAATAAATACATGAACTAAAATGATGTGATTATGAAAGCCAAGGTAATATTCCTATTCTTTGTCTGCATATTGGCTTCGTGTCAGAAAATAGCGGACGTTGAGTCTGTTTCTGTTCTTGATCTAAAGGAAAATCAGACTGTGCTTCCAAAGATATCTAAGGATATCGAGTCTCTATCTGCTGAAGATGCAGTAAAAGTCGCAAACATTTTTTCCCAAGGTGGCCTTGTTACTAAATCGAAATCGTTAAAAGAAGTTACAAGTGTTGTACCTATTAAGGATGCAGATGGGGTTGTTTTGATGTATGCGGTGAATTATAATGATGGTTATGTCATAGTGTCTGCAACTAAAAAATATTATCCAGTGCTTGTGTCAGCTGACCATGGTAACTATAGTGGGGATTCCACTGAAACGGGACATGATGTTTTGATGAGTGAATATGCTGCGAATATTAAATCTGCAATATCTAATGTGAATTATAGTCGATTATATGTTATTTCCTCATATCTGTTTTATTTGGTTGTTTTCCCATTTATTTATTCTCGAGTTAACCTCGTCAAGTGGAAGCCGCGTGTTAATCTCTTTTAATTTCTTCAGTGTGCCTGCAGCAAATTCGGGAGGTAATATGGCATGTTTCACAAATTCATCAAATAAGAATAATATTCCGTGGACAGAAATGTTTTCTTTGATTGCCACTTTGCGTAAGTTCATATCTCCAGTCAAAAGAGTATAGTTGTTCTTTTGAGCGTAATGACATACAGAAAAGTCTGTAATGGAGATCTTTCCACCTGTTTCTTCGCTGCGCTCTACAATTATCCCAACTTCCTCCGCATCTAATTTTCCGACGGTAAGCTTCTTGCGCTTTATGAATGCAGTTACAGCAGCTTTTTGCTCGGGTACTTCGAGTTCGCTTATAACAAAGTCTGTGGTATGGATGTCCCAAGGAAGCGAAAAGAAGTCTCCCAATAGTTCCAGCTTAACCAGATCAATGAAAATATTTGTATCACTAACTACTATCTTTTCCATCGTCATACAAACAAGGCCTTATCTAATACTTCGTTTACTGGGATATTCAAGAGAGTTGCTGCCTTTGACACGCTAATTAAGTTTTTTGAGTAAGCGTCATAAACCAAGGATATAAACCTATGTGGCTGTTCATTCTCAATTCTGCTCTTTTCTACGTATTGCTTGAAAGAAGGATTAGTGTTTTTTCTGATGTAATAGTTCTTGTAGCGGTTCCCAGTGATCATTCCCTCGTCCTCTGCCTTTTTTATTAGTGCGTCAATGGAGATACCGAAATTATGCTGAATCTCAGCGAAGGCTACCATGTTAAGGGTGCTCTTCGATATATCACCAACTATCGATCTAAAGGTCTTTGAAGGGATAAGGAACTCACTAGCAAAGGTGTGACAAAGTTTCTCTTTGGCTTTGTCATCGATTTCATCATCAAACTTCATTATAAGGTGACCAAGTTCATGAAGAGCAGTGAAACGTTTTCTTTCAGTTGGGTGGATGTTCGAGTTTAATACGATTACAATGTCTTCTCCGGCAGTGCCACTCAAACCATCAAACTCAATAGGTGCGTCGAACTCTATTACCTTAATTCTTTTGTTTTCAAGTAAGCTGATAACATCAATTATTCCATCTTCACCAAGTTCCCAATCTTTTCTAATTTCTTGAACGAGTTTGATGACATCTTCATGTGAGTGAATAATTTCTTCTCTACATATAGGTAGTACATTATGCTTGATTCCGGCAATTTCTTCAATTTCAAAGTAACGCTCAACGTGGTCCATCACCAGCTGTTCAATCGACTTTCTATCCTTTTCGGACATCTTGGCTTTCTTTCGAAATTCAATACCGGATATCGATACTGTAAATGGACGGAAGAAATAATCAACCTTAACTCCAAGGACTTCTGCTAATTTGATTAATACAGTGCTGTCAGGAAGCATTTTTCCTGCCTCATATTTAGAAATAGCCTGCTTTGAGACGATATCTGCCATCCTCTCCACTAGATTAGCCATAGAAAGGCCCTTCATCTCTCTTGCGCTTTTAAGGCGTTTGCCGAATATCACTTTTTTGTCCATAATCATTTTTGTTGTTCTGTTGACAAAAATACAAATAATTTCTGATATGTCAACCATTTTGCAAAAAATATGCTCTGATTTTTAATCTTATATCGTTTATTAAAAAAATGTCTTACCATAATAAAGTGTTGTATAACTATATGTATCACGATTTTGATACTTCCTGCAACGATTTTTAGTTGCAGCGAGTATCAAAATGGGTGTGGGAATCGAACTTGATACGGAAAATAGTTGCAGGAAGTATCAACTTTGCAAGCCGGTGGCACCACAGAAACCTCAGTAGAAGCAATTCTATTGAGGTTTTTTTGTATAGTGTACTTTCCCTAGCATTACTCCCTCCCTCGTTTTGAACCCTTGTCCACAAAACTGCCACTTTTGTGGATGACTTCCAGTTTTTGCTACCCTTGTCCACAAAACAGCCACTTTTGTGGATGACTTCCAGTTTTTGCTACCCTTGTCCACAAAATCGCCCTTTTTGTGGATGACTTCCAGTTTTTGCTACCCTTATCCACCAAATCGGCATTTTCGTGGACAATCCATCAGTTTCATAGGTGTTTCTCCACGGAATTCCACATATTGTGGAGAAACGGGTTTTGAGATAATTGTTATATTTGCTGTTCTAAAAGAATTAGCAATGAAAGTTTTGATCACAGGAACATCACAGGGAATTGGAAAGGGAGTCGCAGAGCTTTTCTTGGAAAAGGGACATAGTGTTGTCGGAATTGACCGACAGGCGTCAGCGATTGACAGCGAAGACTACACTCATTATGTCTGTGATGTCCGTGATTGGGCATCTCTTCCAGAGATTGATGATGTTGACATCCTGATCAACAACGCAGGAACTCAGAACGAGGATGATATTGATATCAACCTTAAGTCGCTTATCAAAGTCACTGAAAAGTATGGAGTCCGCAAAGGAATCAAGTCGGTTTTGAATATCGGTTCCGCCAGTGGTCATACCGGCTCTGAATTTCCGGAATATTGCGCAAGCAAGGGAGGTGTGATTGCATACACCAAGAACGTTGCTCTTCGCGTTGCTGCTTATGGGGCCACATGCAATAGTCTTGATCCGGGTGGAGTACTCACTCCACTAAATGATTGTGTGGTAAATGACCCTGCTCTTTGGCACGAAATCATGGAGCAGACCCCTCTTAAAAGATGGGCCAGCGTTCAGGAAATTGCGCAGTGGGCATACTTCCTGACAGTCGAGAATAAATTCGCAACAGGTCAGAGCATTATTGTTGATGGGGGAGAGTCTATAAATTCCCATTTCGTCTGGCCGGAATAAGCAGTTTAATGTTATAAAGGTCGAGGGAATTGTAATATTTTGTGTATATTTGCGTGATTTAACCACTATTGATTTAACACTAAAATAACATAAAATATGAAGAAAATTTTTCCTCTTCTCTTCGTGTGCCTGGTGTGCCTTATTTCTGCTAGCCTGGTTTCTTGTGAGGAGAATCAAGTTCTGCAAGGAACACCGTATGTTGACGCACCTCTCAGAGCTATGAGAATGGAGCAGATTTCCGTAGCTTACAGAAACATTGAGAAAGATGTTGAGGTCGTTGTGGATTTCGGTGATGGCTCTACTCCAGTATCTGTACTTGGACCTGTAGCTGCTACTCACAAGTATGAAGAGCCATCTTCTGGTCAGCCGGATGGCGCTTACCACATCAAGGTAACAGCAATGGGTCAGACCATTGAGAAGAGAATCCTGGTTTATCCTCTCAGAGCGATTTCAGAGCTCGTTAAGGAAATGACTACTCCTGGTTATGACAAGGTTCTCGTAATGGCTCACCGAGCTAACACAACAAACACAAGCATTCCTGAGAACTCTATCGCTGCAGTTGAGGCTTGTATCGCCGCAGGAGTTGAGTTTATTGAGACTGATACTCATATCACAGCTGATGGTCATGTGGTAATCTGCCACGACCAGACAATCAACAGAACAACAAACGGAACTGGTGATATCACTCAGATGACTTTGGAGCAGATCAAGAGCTATAGGCTTAAGGATCGCAAAGGTGTTGTTACTGACATGACTATGCCTACTCTTGAGGAGTTCCTCAAGGCTGCACGTGGAAAGATATATGTCAATCTCGACTACTCTCCAAGAACAGCATCTACTGCTGATGTGATGTCTGTCGTAGAAAAGTTGGATATGATGGGACAGACCCTCTTCTATTGCAACTCTGTTGAGAAGGTGAATGAGGTGCTTTCTGTCGATCCTACAGCTCAGGCTTATCCTTGGCATTCAAACTATTCAGCACTTCCTGGACCAGGATATTTCATCCAGTGCAGCTATGAACCTGGTAAATCCACAAATCTGGGAGCCGCAATGAAGGCAGGTATGATACCTACTGTAAACTTCCTGAATGGTGGAAATATTGACGACCTTTTGAAGACATACCCTGATGTTCGTGTCATCCAGTCGGATATTTCAGACGAACTGATTCCATACCTCAAAGGTAAAGGACTAAGATAATCAAACTAATAACCCTATATCAGTCATGAAGTTATTTCACAGAATAGGTCTGTGTTTAGCTGCAGCAGCTGCAATGTTCCTGTCTTTTGGGATACATGCGCAAGCTCAGCAGCAGACTCTAAAAGGTGTTGTGATTGACCAAGACGGCGAGCCGATTATTGGTGCAGCCGTTTTCGTCGTTGAAACTAACAAGGGTGAGGTTACCGATCTTGATGGTAATTTCACAATTTCAGTAGCAAATGGCCAGACACTTCGCGTTTCGTACATCGGATTCGCGACTCAGGATGTTCCTTACAATGGTCAGACAAATCTTCGCGTTGTTCTTCAGCAGGAGACAACTTCCCTCGACGAGGTTGTGGTAATCGGTTACGGTTCCATGACAAGAAAGGAGATGACATCAGCTATCTCTCACGTCGGAGCAGAAGACCTTAACCATGTTACCTCGTTGGACTCTAGAATGCTTCTTCAGGGTAAGGTTTCAGGTGTGTCTGTAACTAATACAGCAGTTGCTGACCCTAACAGCCAGGGTTCAATCCAGATTCGTGGTGTCTCATCTAGAAGTGCAGGAACAGGTCCTCTTTACGTGATCGACGGTATTCCTGGTGGTGATATGACAAACATCAACCCTGCAGATATTGAGTCTATCGATGTACTTAAGGACGGTGCTGCATCTGCAATCTACGGTACACGAGGAAGTAACGGTGTTATCCTCGTCAACCTTAAGAAGGGAACTAAAGACGGAAATGTACACACTCAGTATAGCGCTTCATTCACTATGAATGTTGCAAAGAGAGAGCTTCAGATGCTTAATGCTGATCAGTTCCGCGCTTACCGATGCGTACTTAACCCGCTTTCAGATAAGGGTGGTAACACAGACTGGTTCGATGCAGCTACTCAGGTCGGAATGCAGCATATGCACACTCTTACACTCTCAGGTGGTAATGCAAAGACTAACTATCGTGTAACTGCAGACTTCCGTGATGCTGAGGGTATTGACCTTCGTTCAGACCGTATGGAATACGGTGCAAGAGCAAACGTTTCTCACACAACAAAGGATGGCCTCTTTACATTCACAGCCAGCATGACTCCACGTATCATCAAGAGAAACAAGAGTGCTGGATCAGTGTTCAAGAACGCATTGCTTAACAACCCTACAAATCCGATCTATGATGATAACACAAAGAACGGCTTCTATGCATGGCCTTCAGCGGAGCCAGGTTACAACATCATTGAGCAGATGAGTGAGGAAATCGATATGACAGAGATCAAACTTCTCGAGTGGAATGCAAGTGCAGGTATCAACCTCCTTCCTTTGTTCTCTCCGAAGAACAATAACATGACTCTTAAGTCTGTTATCTCAGTCGCTCAGAAACTTGTCGACAAGTTCGGAGGTTATTTCACACCTTCAACTTATGCATCTAACATCAATAACGCCATTCAGGGTAGTGCATCAAGATCTTATGATACCAGCACTGACACAAACCTTGAGTGGGTGACTAACTTCTCTACAAAGATCCAGGGACACCAGATCCGCGCAATGGCTGGTTACAGCTGGAACTATGGCGTTGCAAGCGGTATGTCTGCTTCTAACCAGAACTTCGACTCAGACCTTTTGACATTCAATGATCTCGGTTCAGGTCTTAAGGCTGGCGAGGACGGTGAGACAAGAATGGATTCATACAAGAATGACCACACTCTCATCTCATTCTTTGCCCGTGTAAACTATGACTGGAAAGAGCGTTACATGTTGTCTGCATCACTCCGTTATGAGGGTTCATCACGTTTCGGAGCAAATCACAAATGGGGATATTTCCCTGCAGTTTCACTCGGTTGGCGTCTTTCAGACGAGCCTTGGATGCAGAGCGCATCTTCATGGCTTAACGACCTTAAGGTACGTTATGACTATGGTGTGACAGGTAACCAGGATTTCGGTAACTATCAGTCACTTGCAACATATCGTTCATTCGGATACTATGAGTATCAGGGCGAGCGCTTCAAGGTTTGGGGACCTAGTAAGAACGTTAATGCTGACCTTCGTTGGGAGAAGGGACATAACCAGAACTTCGGTGTTGACTTCTCAATGTTCAATCATCGTCTAAGCGGATCCATCAACTACTTCCTCAGATATCAGACAGACCTTCTTGGTGAGTATGATGTACCTGTACCACCAAACCTCTTCAATAAGATCTACGCCAACGTAGGTACAATGCGTAATCAGGGTATCGAGTTCGATATCACAGTCAACGCAATCAGAAAGGAGAACTTCAATTGGGATCTCACAGTTGTTGGAGCAACTAGTGACAATAAGTTCCTTTCATTCTCAAATGACCTCTATCAGGGCCAGAGCTACTATTCGACATGTACAATGGAGAACCCTAATAATCCGGGATCTCTTCAGAGAATCGAGGAAGGTCAGAGAGTAGGTAACTACTTCACTTATCGTTATGCTGGTGTTGATAACTCAGGTGACTGGTTGATCTTCGACAAGAATAACAATGTTATCCCTGTATCTCAGGGTACTGAGGAGGACAAGACTGTAACAGGTAACGGTCTTCCTAAGTTCACCGGATCCATCACATCAAGCTTCAAGCTTTATGATTTTGACTTCAGCTTCTCACTTCGTGGTGCAGCTGGTTTCCAGATCTTCAATGTTCATGATTTCTATTATGGACTCCAGAGTATGAATACTAACCTTTTGGTTTCAGCATATTCAAGAAACGCCCACATTACCTCTGGTAAGAACGTTATTTCAGACTACTTCCTCGAGCCGGGAGACTATCTCAAGCTTGATAATGTGTCTGTAGGATATTCATTGAAACTCAATAAGAAGTTTATTGATAAGGTTCGCGTATTCTTCAATGCAAACAACCTTTATACTTTAACTAAGTTTACAGGCATTGACCCATCGGTATATGAGGTCAACGGACTTACACCTGGTACATTCGGCGGTTCAGCAGCTTACTATCCGTCTGCATTCCAGTTTGTGTTCGGCCTTCAGGTGGGATTCTAAATCAGGAGTACGATTATGAAAAGATTTCAATCATATATATATAAGGTAGTGATTGCAGCATTGGCTGTGTTTACTATGGGATCATGTACCGACCTCGGTGAGAATGTATATGATCAGGTCATGTCAGGTAACTACTACCAGACTCGCGCCGACGTGATTCATGCGGTCTTCCGTCCACATGAGCACATCTTTGAGTCTGTGTGTGCTTACTTCCAGAATGAGGAGCTTACCGGCGACCAGTTTGTGACTATTTCACGTGGTGCATACGGTTGGTATGACGGTGGAAAATGGGAAGACCTCCACAGACATAATTACAGTGAGATTACAGACGGAGTAGAGTGGTCAAAGATGTGGGACAGTATGTATAAGGGTATCGGACAGTGTAACCTTGTACTTGATGACCTTTCAAGACTTTCTCCTGATCAGTTCGGAATGACACAGGTTGAGTGGGATGCACTTAACAGCCAGCTTCGTACAATGAGAGCATACTGCTATGTTGTTCTTCTTAACCATTTCCGTCACTGTATCCTTACAACAACTTCTAACCCGGACGAGAACATGAAACCTGAGAACCGTAAGCAGGTTGATCCAGAGGTCCTTTTTAACTACATCGTTTCTGAGCTTAAGATCTGTCTTGAGCAGCTTGAGACTAAGACAGGTGATGCAGGAAACTCTATCCGTCAGGGTCAGTTTACCAAGGGTGCAGCAGCAGTGCTTCTTATGAGACTTTACCTCAATGCTGATGTTTGGATCGGAAAGCCTATG
>JAEIGA010008609.1_pt1 | contig 15470 bp, 22 predicted proteins | sample 9270691 | NCBI WGS metagenome assembly JAEIGA01 (sample SAMN17057246, study PRJNA624740) | gut metagenome | biome: biome; isolation source: fecal sample | host: Bos grunniens | place: China: Xizang | collected 2019
CGAATTATATAGTTTGAACTTGTATGAAATCATTATATAAATTTATTTATATATAAATATTAAAATAATTAAAAAATAAGAAAAATCTTTGCTATCATCCCCACCCTAAAGGATGGGGTTTTCTCGCAAAAGTCAGATAAACTCTTCTAATTTATAATACATAGTTATTTTATCTCCATCTTTTTGCGAAAATATTCAATAAGTTCATCTTTGGTTTTAAAACCAAGTAATTTAATTGTATATGTATTTGGGTCAAAATAAGTCATATTATCAAGCCATTTACACATTTCAACAATCTTTTTTTTATACTTCTCTTCAAAGCTTTCTTTATCTTCAAGTTCTTTTAACTTTCTTTCTACATAAGGACTCGGCCCTTCGTGTTTGAAACCATATTCATCTTTCCACATAATTCTTTTGTTTTAATTGTTAATACTATTGTTTTTTAATCACACTGCAAAGATAAGCATAAACTTTGATATACCAAAACATTCTAATACTTTTTTTAGTGATAAACAAAAAAAAATAGGACTATCTTCACAGACGGCCCTATTAAACCCATAACTAACATATAAACTAAAATCTAAATCAACTATTCTTCTATCTCTATTTTTTTCAATTCTTTTTCTGTATAATGTCTTGAAGGCAAATCAAAATCTAACTTTACAAAATAGAAACCTAATCTATTTTCGGACATAATTGTACCTTTTATATCTTTATACAATCCATTAGTAATTAACACTCTATCATTTATTTGTAAACTCATAACTCTAATATTTCTTTAATTTTATGCGCTTGTTCGTATGTAAGATTATTTTTCTCCAATACTCTTATAGCTTGTTCGCTAATTCTTTTTATGAAATTTAGTTTTCTTATCTCTTCTATTTCGCCATCTTTGGGAATAGATAAATAATTATAACTGAAGGACGTTCCACCTATAAAACTACCATCATCTTTTCTATATTTATCACAACGGCCTATTATTATTTGTGTTTTTGTTGTTCTTTCAACTTTCACAACTTGTCTATCCATTCTGCGATTAAGTATTAATAAATCACCTACTTCAACATCATTTAAAGTTTTCATTATTCAATATTAAAAGTTTTTTGTATATATTCATCAAAATCAAACACATCATTTGAAATAACATCAATTAGACTATTAATATTATTTGCAAATTCATCACACACACTTTTTTTTTGATTTATATCATTAATATTCTCTCTTACAAATTTTCCTCTGACTATTCTTTCAATCATATTACTATTATTATAATCATAGTCATTAATTAACATTCGTATAAGTGTCTTTTTTTTATCAATTCCATTTTTAATATCAAGGAATTTCAAATTATTGATACAAGCTTTTAATTCATTAATCCAATGAACAAAGTTTTCACATTTTGGATTAAATAATTGACACCATTTACAAAGACACCAATTTTCTACAAGTTGGAAACGCAAACCATCAACTCTTTCTTTATAAATTTTCAATGGCACAGCCATTTCATTAATCAATCCAATTCTATTAAGCACATTTTCAACACTTTCATCAATAATTGAATTTAATCTGCTTTCAGTTATTTTTAAACCTTTCATATTTCCTTTATTTTGAATAACTAATGCAAAGATAAACATAATATTTCAAACAACAAAATGTTTTAGCATTAATTTTGTACATAATTGATTTTTATAATTTTATCCTACTTTATCCACCAACAAAAGTACTTCATCAGTTTGAAAGTACCAAATTTCTTGACATTATTTAACAAAAAACTTGAAATATCTAATAGTTTTAGTATTATTTGTATAAATGCTTGCTTATGTTAGAATTAAATAAGATATATCAAATAGATGTTTTAGAAGGGTTGAAATTATTAGATGATGAAAGTATTGACTTAATAATAACAAGTCCACCATATAATAAAATGGGTCTAAATGGTAAACAAAAAGGTAAAAAATGGTATGGGACTATTGATTATGGTGGAGATGAAAATATTGATAATAAACCCGAAGATGAATATCAAAAATGGCAAATCCAAATATTAAATGAATGTTTCAGAATATTAAAAAAAGATGGCTCAATGTTTTATAATCATAAAAATAGAATTATAAAAGGAAAAGGTGAAATATCAAATCCATATTCTTGGATAGTTAAAACACCATTTAAAATAAGACAGGAAATTATTTGGGATAGAGGTTCAACTAATGATGTAAATAGAAAACGTTATTTGCCAACAACAGAAAAAATATATTGGCTAACAAAAACTAATAAACCTAATTTTGATAGAAAAATAGATACACCATTTAAAAAAGAAGTTTGGAATTTCCCATTTGAAACTAATACAAAACACCCTGCACCATTCCCAATAGAACTACCAAATAATATTATTCATTGTGTAAACAACAATAGAAATATAATAATTTTAGACCCATTTATGGGAAGTGGAACAGTAGCATTATCAGCAATTAAACATAATTGTAACTACATAGGATTTGAAATAATAAGAGAATATATTGAACTAACAAATAAAAGGATTAAAGACAAACTTTAATCCTTTTAATTTTATTTATTTATCTCTCATTACCTTGTGGTAATTATTGATTATTTTTTCTCTAAACTCTTCAAAAGTCCACCAATTTTTCATCTTATTAGTCCGTGTAGAGTCATCATATATTTCACTCTGAAGTTTTTCAAAATAAATATTATCAATCTTTGATGAACGCAACATACAAGATAAAACATATTCAAATACACTTTCATCATAAAACTTATAATTCACAATCATATCCCAAATAATACAACCTATTACACTTGGCTCAATCTTTGGATAACGTTTAATTATTTTATCCTTATTTACTTTCTTAAATGTTGTTATCTTATTATAGATTTCATTTAAAGTATCATAATTGTTTCTTGTGAAATCTAATATCTCTTTCCTATCAATTTCGTGCTTAATACCAACATTAGTAATTGGAATATTGTGAATAATACGTAAACAATTACCACCTAATTTGCTCAATTTACTGATTTCAGAACCAAAACCACCCATTATGGCACTATCTTGCAAACTTCTTCTTTTACCCGTATCTCCCTTTTCAATATCTTCACTACCTAATGTTATTTGTAAAAAAGTAGATTTATCAGTATTAATTATAGCATTTAAAGTATGATGACCATTAACCAAAAAACCTAAACGATTAAAAGCAATACCACTACCAAACACTCTATAATTATATGTACCATTAATCATATCTCTCTCTAATGATTGTAAAGTACCTTTATCTAAACGTCTGTTACCAATACTCGCACATAATAATTGCTGAGCAATTTTAGGAGTTACAAATATCTCAAAAACATTAAAATCAGCATTAATGAATTCGTTAACACTTTTAAATTCAATTCTTTCCATAATCTTTTAATTTTTTAGTTAATACTATTGTTTATTAATCACATTGCAAAGGTAAGCATAAATATTGATATACCAAAACTATTTTATACTTTTTTTACTGATAATGAAAATATTAAGAAATACTTTATTTGTTATTAAACAATCAACCTATTCCCTATTCCCTTTGTTGCTCCCTTTCGTTTGCACAACAAAGATAATACTTTTTCCCGACATTATCACTATATTTCTAAACAAAATTTGTGCTATTAATATCTTTTAACATTTGAATATGATAAACAAAAAAATAGGACTACCTTTATTGATAACCCTATTCATTATAATATAATTAAAATTTTAAATCTTATTTATTAATTCTTTTCTTGGTATCATTAATTTAAAAGCATTAATATAACTTTTTTCAATTTTCCTACTTTCCTCTGACGTATTGTATACACCCAAAGGCTTTATATAAATTGCTTTTAAGTTTTCAACATATTGATATAAATTACTATCTTGACGTGAAAAATGCTCATTGATACGTCTTGTTAAACAATTCGTACAACCTACATAAAATTTGCCATTTATATATGTATAATATACAACATATCTTGCTAACATTTCTGATAAACAAAATTCACTCTCATCTAAATAAATTGATATACCATTAGGTGTATAACCTATATTATTACAACACTTTTTATTAATAAATCTCTCTTTGAGATTATAAATGTTTAATATTCTTTCTTTCATAATGCAAAGATAAACATAATATTTTTAAAATGACAAATTATTTAACAAAAAAATTACGTACTCATTCGAGTACCATTATAAAAAATAAGACTATCTTCACAGATAGCCTTATCAAAAACACATATATATGAACGACAATCAAAGTATCGGATGATTATTCCTATATTTACTATAAAAACATTGATATAATGTATTAGCAATAATACCATCTATCATAATTTTATCCCCATAAGTAATTCCTGGATTTTTTACATTATCTATATATATATCATATTCAAACGTATTAGGATTTACATTGAAACGAAAATCCTTACATTCAAAACCTATATCGTGCATAAGAAAACAAGGACGTAAATTATACACAGAACCTTTAATGGTTCCTTTAGATGTACGATATAAATCCAAACCTCTAAAGCCTATATAATATTCATTTACCATCCTTAAACTTTCAGTAGGTACATTTTTATCATACCCATTCTCATTGAACCAAGATACATACTTTCGCATCTTATCCAATAAAAATTCTTCTGTTAATTCAATCTTTTTCATATCATTATTTTTTTGTTAATACTATTGTTTAAATCTCTAATGCAAAGGTAAGCATAATTATTGATATATGCAATAGTTATCACATATTTTTCTTTTAAAGATACCTTATCCACCAACAAAAGTACTATATCACTTTGAAACTACCAAATTTCTTAACAATATTTAACAAAATAATATGTACTCATTCGAGTACCTATATATATATATAAAATAGGACTATCTATCACAGACAATCCTACTCCTTGAACTAATTATTTAACATTTGACTAAAGAGAGTTATATCTTAAAATATATATTTCTTCTGCTATCTAATACACTTAAATCTTTAATGCCGATAATATTCTCAATGTAACAACCATAGTCTTCATAATATGACAACAAAGATTTATAATCTTTTAAACCTCTTAATTCAAAAAGAACTGATGGACTCCAAATACCATTGCGCTTAAATTTATTCAAAAACTTTATAGAACGATATTGCTCTTTTAAAAATTTCAAAGTTGAAGAATTTTCTTCTTGAATAAACTTTGGCAATAGTTTAAAATTTTCTATTTTTTCTTTTAATACATTTAAAATTTTTTCTTTTAACATAATCCTTTTGTTTTAATTATTGTATTTCTCTGCTATAAACTTTTCACACTCTTCTTGGGTGCCTACGAATAAACACCAATCTGTATAGTCACAACCTTTTGCGTAACAAGTTCCTGTAGTACTACCCCTATATCCATTTTCATTATAACGGGTAATACCATATTCGTATGATTTATCACATACACTATAATAACCATTCACTTGACATAATTCTTCTTCCATAATTACATTTATTTTTTTGTTAATACTTTGTTTTCTATCACAATACAAAGATAAGTATAATATTTCAAACAACAAAACTTTTTAGCATTAATTTTGTACATAAACAAAATATTAATAAATACTTTATTTGTTATTGATAACTCATACTATCTCTTAACTTCTTTGTTGCTCCCTTTTGTTCGCACAACAAAGATACAAGTTTTTTTTGACATTATTGCTATATTCCTAAACAAATTTTATACTATTAACATCTTTTAACATTTGAAATAATAAACAAAAAATGTGACTACCCAATTTGAGTAGTCACGCAAAACAAAAGTATTATAAAAACAAAAAAATTATGTATATAATGTCTTGGTTAAATGCTTATGACAATTATGACAAACCATTTGCAAATTATCTAAATTAGTTTTACCACCCTTTGACCATTCAATAATATGGTCGCCTTGCATTTCAGTAATTTCAAAATACCCACCACAAATAGGACATATTCCCTTTTGCTCTTCATATTTCTTTGATTTATCTTTGTCACTAAAAGTTCGGATAGATAATACTTTTTCATTTGTGTAATTTGATAAAACATATTCAAAAACACCTTTCAAATTAGTAACATCTTCATCTAAATATAACATAGAAATCTTTTGTTCTAATTCATCTATGTTATATCTGTTAGATGAATATTCTTTATACAATCTACCCCAATCTACACCTTTCATTTCTTTGCGGTATTTAGGGAATGTATTTCTAACCCATTCTATTACATTAAAATAATGCTCCCATAATTCATTTGCATTTGAATCGTTTTTATGCTCAGCCATATATTGAGATATTTCTTTTATATCTTTATAATAGCAAATCCATTTTAATGCAATCTCTAAAAGTTCTTGCCTAATAGCAACACCCTTAACAAATTTATCTCCTATCTTATGAGCAACACAATTTGTCTTACTAAACTTAATCTTTGCATCACTCAACCAACTTCCCGTGTAATTTATATTTAATAATTCTTGGTCTGTCAATGGTACACTCGCAATATTAATGCGCCTAAACCAATCTAAACATTCTTTATCATTACCCTTACAAACATAAATATTAATACGATAATCTAATATCTTGGCTTGCTCTATATCTGTCAATGTGTGAAAGTATTTTATTTCATTATTAATACTTATAGAAAAACCACCATTAACAAATTCACAAAATGACATAGTTCTTTGCTGACCATCAAGCAACTCAAAACTACCATCACTATTTTCCACCCAATACATTATATTTAATGGCAAACCATTTAAAATGGTATCTATGACCATTCGCTTTTGCTTGTCATTATAAACAAACTCCCTTTGATATTTAGGACGTATATCTAATTTACCACTATAACCAATTACACCCTCTTCGTGGTTATTCTTGTAACCATTCACTATTTCCTTAATGGAAACCTTTAACTCTTCTATTAACATAATTCTTTTATTTTTGTTTTGTTTTGATAATGCAAAGATAAAAACAATTCTTGAAACAACAAAATGTTTTAGCATTAATTTTGCTCATAAACAAAATATTAAAAAATAAGTTATTTGTTAATATCAAATCAAACTATTTCTTAAATCCTTTGTTGCTCCCTTTTGTTCGCACAACAAAGATAATACTTTTTCCTGACATTAACACCATATTTCTAAACAAATTTTGTACTATTAACAACTTTTAACATTTGAAATGTAAATAAAAAATAAGGCTATCTTCACAGACAACCTTATTCAAAACTAATACTAATTAAATACTAAATACCTATTCTATTTTTATTTGACTTTAAACATCTTTATAAGTATATTATACTTGATTATTAAAATATTTTTAGTATTTTAATTCTTACTCAATTTGAAATTATTTGGACAACTGATAGAGGTGGTGATGGTATGCTTGAAGAACTGAAATTATTACATACTCGTTACGATGCACCAGTTATAAATGGAAAAGGTTTATACAAACGCATCTTTATTAAAAGATTATTTTCTGCGAATTAATATTCTTTTAAAAATTTCTTTTCCATTTATTGTTGGTTTAAACAAATCGTATGGGTTATCAGAACCGTGATTTGCTTCACCTAAAATTTCAAATTGAGTAGGGCAATACTTATCTAAAAATGTGATTGGAACCCCCATAACACCATCATAATCCATTGGTATTTCACATACTTTTGATACTTCTATTGCATCAAAATTCTGATATTTTGGATAGTCCTCATTTGAGTACTTTTTATATAAAACAAGTTCTGTATTTCTACGAGAATGTCCTATGTTTGTGTACCAACATATATTGCCAAACTTTTTTATTTCTCCGTTAGGTTGAACAAAATCTTTTATCCAATTCATACCCAACCAAAGGTCATTATTCTTAATGTATGGAAAAATTTCTTTATAGGTAATTGCATTCATATTACCAATAATCAAGAACTTTTTTCCAAATTCCATTAGTTGTGCAACATACTCACGGAACAATGAGAAAGGTGGATTTGTTACAACAACATCACTTTCTTTTAGAAATTCTATACATTCATCAGAACGGAAATCTCCATTGCCATTTAATTCGTTGACAATAATTTCATCATTATCTACTTTTCTATTTCCATTTTTGTCGCCCTCATAGATAAGAACTACTCCCTTACCATTTTCTTTATAACCCGTAGTAATAAGTTTCTTTAAACCTAAAAATTCAAAGTTTAATGAAAAGTATTTAAAAAAATTGCTTTCTCTTGCATCATCACAATTACAATACACAACTTTACCCTTGAAAAAGTCTTTGTAATGATACATTTCTTTTTCAATATCACTTAATTGTGTATAGAACTCGTCATTCTTTGCCTTTTTAGCAATTGTCAAATTGTTGTTATTCTTTGCCATAATTCTTTTGTATTTAATTAGTCTTAAATTTGTTTTTTAATCACATTGCAAAGATAATACTTTTATTTTATTCCACAAAATATTTTAGCATTATTTTTGCATATAAACAAAATATTAATAAATTGTTTATTTGTTATTAATTAGTCATATCATTTCTTAACTCCTTTGTTGCTCTCTTTTGTTCGCACAACAAAGATACAAGAAAATTTTGACATTATCACTATATTTCAGAACAAATTTCGTGCTATTAAGAATTTTTAACATTTAACTTGATGGCAAAAAATATGGGTAACGAATTTCACAACCCATTACCCATCGTTATTATTTTAAAATTGTTTAATACTACAAAAGTAATATTTCTTATTTATATATACAAGTATTTGAAAAAAAAAAACAAGGCTACCATTAAAGATAACCTTATTTAAACAATTATATAGCCTTAAATTTCCTTCTCATATATCAATTTAATATATTCCATAAAGCGCATTATTTCATTATTATCTAACAATAGATTTGTACCACCATAGTAATGTTTTTGTTCACATAAGAAATCATATTGAGGAACTTTATAAATTAGCTTATGTCCAAATTCATCATAATGTTGAATACTTGCATAAGTAGAACTTTCACAATCATTCACGGGACGCTCTCTTACTTTGAAAAAATTATTTGATATCTCTTCATCTATTTTAATTACAAGATATATTTTATATTCTCCACTTTGCCACTGCAAACTAATTTCGCCACATTTATCACCATAAGAACGACTGCTATGTATTACATAAGGCAAATTAAATTTATTATCGTATAAAATATTATTTGTCTTTGGGAACTTTAATAAAGTTTCATAGACATTATCTATTGTTGGATATTTTTCCTTCCAATCTTCATTACAAAAATGAATAGTATTATCATCAAAGATTTTATAATAATAGCCTTTCAAATCTTTGTTCAACTCATTCTCTTTAATACAGATTGCAATCTTCTTTTCAAAATCTGCTCTTAATTGTTCAATGTTATGTATCATACTTTTGTATTTAATTAGTTAATAATATTTTTAAATCTCTACGGCAAAGGTAAGCATAATTTTTGTTATACCAAAACTTTTCACTATTTTTTTTGAAAACTTTTATCTATCTCTATTTTTAAAATTAAGCATACTGAACCCACCGACAAAAGTACTTCATCAATTTGAAACTACCAAATTCCTTAACATTATTTAACAAAAATAAGGCTATCTTCACAGACAACCTTATTCAATACAAGCAAAGTCATTAATATAATATCTTCTTTTTACACAAATATTTTACTATTGGATAACATATTAAATAAGCAATGCAAAATGCCAACAACACAAATAATACTGATAAAATTATATAAATCATAAGTACAATTTTTTTAAAGTTAATACATCACTACTTTTTATTAAATTGGTATATTGAAAATCTTGTAAATCTTCGCACTCTGATGCAGAAGCTAATTCACAAGGATTTTCTTTCTCGAAAGATTGGGTGTTATTATTGTAACGGAAATAAATTCCGTTATCAACGCAATCCCAACCAAAGGTTATATATCTATAACCTTTTTCATTCAATTCACGTGCGATTGCCTTTGATGGCGCACCACTACTTAAAATGTTCTTTATCTCTTTCATAACTGAACTTATTTTTATTATTGTAAAAAGCCACCCTTTTGAGAATTAAAGAATTGATAATGCTTCTTTCAATACCTTTTCAGTTATGTATCCCATAATAGGGGTAAACTCAAATTCTTTATTCTTAGGGGTTCCGATAGTTTTATACAATACTAATCTATTATATCGTTTTTTTGCGTATTCTGCATCTCCATTTGTCATTATATAAGTCTTTTTCATAACCCTATAAAGTGTCAAATCTTTATTACTTTTATTATCGGTTACTACAAGACTTGATTTATTTTCAGCAGTAGTAAACCAAACATATAAATCATTAAGAGTAAGTTTAGCACTTGCGTTATCTTTTCCTAAAAATAATGACAATAATTTCTGCGAGTTTTCTGCGTCACTTGTCATAAGGAAATATCCCTCATTTGGAGTATAACGAACTGAACAATACATATCCTTACTAATCATATCATCTTTTGTTGATGATGATTTTACTGATAATTGTGCGTTAGCATTTACACACACTGCGAGTGCCATAAGGCAAAGAATAAAAAACTTTTTCATAATTGTTTTGTTTATTTGTTAATAATTTGTTTTCTATCACAATGCAAAGATAAGCATAAATATTGATATAACAAAACATTCTAATACTTTTTTTGCATATAAACAAAAAAATAAGGCTATCATTACAGACAACCTTATTCAAAACAAGTTATGTATTATTAAACAACTATACGATATTCTAAATATAGCTCTTTTACTTTTTCAAATATATTGTTATTATTATCTAAAAAATTTACTTGTGGAAATATCAAAGATAAATCCCATATTTGTATAAACTCTAATGCCCTACTATATGGAGTTAGTGGTATATGTTTTTTTAACTCATCTTTGTAATTTTCTCCCGTACCCAAATAGCAACCTTTTTTGCCTTCTTTAATGAAATAACGTTCCATATCTTGAAGGTCAAAATTCCATCTACTATCTATAAATATTAAAAATCGTTCTTTAAGTGTTATTTCACTTTTATCATTTTTGTAATCTTCAAAATGAAATATTACTTCATTTTCTTTTATTTCAACTTCTTTAATCATAATCTCTTTTATTTTTTGTTAATACTTTTGTTTTCTATCACAATGCAAAGATAATACTTTTATTTTATATACACAATAAATGTGCTATTTTTTTTTGAATTTTTTCATCTACACAAAAACACCTTATATATATTATATACAAATAAAAACTTAAATAAATACGTTTATTTGACTTCTAACAAACTTTATTATTACTAACAATAAAAACTATATAAAAACATTTTAAATCAATTATAGGGCAAATAAAAAAGAAAAAGAAAAATATAAATATAATTAATATTTTCATTTGAAACAAAAATAATTGAAAATTATTGCAATAATCTCAAAAAAAAGCACTATCTTTGTTGTGCGAACAAAAGGGAACAACAAAGCAATGGAGGAGGAGTTTGTAAACTCGTCAAGTATAGTCTCCAACATAACTATATACAATAAAAAATAAATTATTCATTAATAATGATTTTTAGCAAAAAAAATGCCAAATAATTTTGCTATATTAAAATAAAGCAGTATCTTTGTGATGTCAAAAGATGTTTAACTAATTAATACTAAAAATTATGGTAAAGAAAATGACTATTGAAGAGTTTGTAAACTTTATGGCAAATATCAAAGGTTGTCAATTTATAAATCTAATTGCTTGCGCTGATGCAAAGATGAATAAGCGCAACAATCCTTATTATGGCAGAGTGCAGATAATTTCTGAAAGTCAGAAACAAGTGAATTATTCGTATGAAAATGCAGTAAATAATAGACTTGATAAACAGGGCATAGATGTAGATTTTGTTGCAGATAGTCTGCCGTGGGGAGTTTGGAAATATGCTAATAAAATAATAGAGCATAACGGGGAAATGTATCTTCGCACTTATTCAGTCAAAGGTGGTAATTATAAAAAACATTATTTGTTAGATGGCAAAATTGCTACCGATGATGAAGTAAATAATTTTATACCTTATATTAAGGTACAAAGTAGTGTTTCTGCAAAACAAACTGAACACGGACTTGATACCGAATACCAAGTGAAACCACAAAACTATAATATAAAGAATATTATAGAAATTAGTATAGACAATATGAAAATAACTATTGAAAAATAGGCAATACAATATTTGGAAGTCCCCCCTATGTGGGGGACTCCCCTATACCCCCCCCTACGTAAGCCCCCTCCTATGTGCCCCTACCCACACATAGTCAAAACAGGCTAGGCAGTTTGACGTGTTAGTTTTAGCCATTTCTAGCGTTATTTCAAAAGGGGGTTAACTTTTCAGAAATCTTCCTTCCAAAAGTAGGCATTGTAAAAAAATTTTTCCAGAAAAAATGGGCTTTTAAAAAATAGGCTTTATATAAAAAGGGTAACTCTAAAATAGATGTTATTTTAAAAGTAGGCATTGTAAAAAAATTTTTCCAGAAAATTTTACATTTTGTTTAAATAGGTTTCATAAATCACTTAACTATATTGGCATCTTCCTTCCAAAAGTAGGCATTGTAAAAAAATTTTTCCAGAAAATTATGAATTAGTGTTATTTAATATATGCCTTTTTATAACATGTTGCAATTCTTCTAAATCAGTATAAACTTTGTATGGAAAATCTATTACATAAGTTGCAAAATACAATAATGTTATACCATTTTTTTTACACAATTCTAATTTTTTTGAATCTCTCTTCTGAATATCACTTAATTCACCTAAAAAACTTGTTTCTATAAAATGTTGTTCACCCTGCACTTCTATTGCTAATTTATATTTTGGTATATAAAAATCTAATTGTAAATTATCTAACCATGAATAAAACTTATTATATTCATATTGAATTTTATTTAAATCAAGAAAATGCATTATAATTTTTTCTCCGCTACTACCAACACATTTTTGACATCCTCCGCCTGCTAAATGGACATGCCCTCGTATAGTAAAATCTCCATGTATTGGGCATGTTACCGTTATTTTATCGCAAATATGTTGAAACTCAACTTTATCATAATTATATTTGTTATTATGTTTCTTGGTTACAATATCCAAAAAATCCTTATAATTCCATTTTACATTACCAGCGCATATTGGGCATCCGCAACCTTTTAAATGTACATTTGGTGTTTGTAAAAATAGTCCATGCTCTGGGCAAATTATACAAACCTTACTTTTTGTGTTTATATATTCGACTTTTGAATAATCATATCTTTCCCCATGTATTTTTTTAGCTTTTTGGATAAAATTAAAAGTTTCATTACCTTTTAATTTTAAAATATCTTTTTTAAGAAATTGGTATGGTGTTGCAATCACATAATTATTTGTTAGTTTATCTAATACTTTTATAGGTGTGTTTCTATTTTTATATTCTATATGAGAAAAATCAAAACGTTCTGGATACATTAAATTTATTTTAGATAAAAATAAATCTTTGTAAACAATAACTTTTTTTCTTTTATTCGCACATTCGAGTGGTCTTTGGTAAAGTACCTTTGCATTTTTAAACTGCTGTGGGTTTTTAATAATCCGTTTATTACTGGATTTATCAATTAAAATAACAGGAGTGTCTAAATTTTTATATACCATCTCAGAAAAATCAATAATATCACCAAATTTCTGAATCATGAAGGTTTTAAAATTATCCTCATTTAATAAACGTTGTTTTTCAACATAACATTTTTTACATCCTGTTCCTCTTAAATGTTGTGCTGGTTTTTGTAAAAATTCTCCATGTTCAGGACAAATTATCATTACTTCTGTGTCCCAATTTTGATAAATAACTTTTGTATAATCGTATTTATCTCCATGAATTGCTTGGGCTTTGGAAATAAAATCATATATAGTTAAAAGATTTTTTTGTTGAGAATTAATTTGACCACATTTAGGACACCCACAGCCATTTAGATGAATAGAGGGTTTCTGCCAGAATCCCCCATGTTCAGGACATATGATACACACTTCTTTATTGCAATGTTCATATATAACTTTGGAATAATCATATTTATTTCCATGAATTTTATTAGCATTTTCAATAAATTCATTATGATGATTGCATTTAAGGCATCCATGCCCCTGAAGAAAATATGTGGGAGATACCATGAACTTGCCATGAATAGGACAAACAACTTCAATTTTACTTTTCCAATCATGATATACTATATTTGAAATATCAAATTTATCGCCATATATTTTTTGAACTTTATCTAAAAATGTACTTTGTTTCATATAATCTGTCTTGTGGAAACTCCATCCTTTAGGGTGGAAAGGAAACAAGACTAATTCCTTTTTTAAATTAAACTTATTTTTCTTTTGCAAAGATACATATTTTTTAAAAAAAATAATGTTTTATTAAATAATTTTATTAATTTTGTTTTTTATAAGTTTTTTATATGGAAGAAGAATTACGTTTAAAGTTATTAATAAAAGAGTATTATGAGAATGGCCTTAATGATGAATATTTTGTTAAGGATTGTATAGAGCGCACTTTTGGTGGTAATTGTTATAAATCCAGTACGAATGAAGATAAATATAGTCATATTGATTTATGGTGGGATTCTCCTAAGGGTTTAAGGCTTGGTATAGATGTTAAGGGTATAAAAAAAAGTCATAGGTATGATAATAATATTGATGATTCTATTCATTGGATAGAATACAGGAATATTTATGGTTATCCTGGTTGGATATATGGTAAATCTGATTACATTGCTTTTATAACGAAAGATAAGATTATTTTTGTTAGGACCAAGAAATTGTGTAAATATTCTGAAGATATCATTGATGGTAAGATAATAAGTAATATAAATCCTACTGAATGTTGTGTACCTTATCAAAGACCTGGTCGTAAGGACATTATATATAAGTTATATACGAGTGATTTAGAAAAGTTGTCTGATTTTATAATACATTATAATTTATAATTTTTTTATGAAAAAAGATAAAATTTTAGAAAGTGTTTCTAGGGAAGATTTATTATTAAAGATGCAGTCTTATGTTAATTTAAGGGGAAAGACTGTTCGTTCTGCTCGTAGATATTTGCGTTCAATAGGTTTAAATATTAACTATAAAGGTGAAATAATTTTTAGATAATATATCATGATTTAGTCAATTTTGTTTTAATCAGATATTTATATAGAAAATAACTAATAATAAATTAAAATAAAATAGTATATATATATATGAAAAGAAAAATTAGATTAACTGAAAGTGAGTTACATAATCTTATTAAAGAAAGTGTTAAAACTGTTTTAAATGAGATTGGTGATAGTCCTTGGGGACAGTTTGCTTTGGGTCAGTTATCTGCTCGTAAGAATGAGCCTTGGGATGATTTTGATGTTGAAAACCCTCATAGGCCTGTTTGGGATTATGCTAAGGAGCA
>JAEIGA010008610.1_pt1 | contig 15469 bp, 14 predicted proteins | sample 9270691 | NCBI WGS metagenome assembly JAEIGA01 (sample SAMN17057246, study PRJNA624740) | gut metagenome | biome: biome; isolation source: fecal sample | host: Bos grunniens | place: China: Xizang | collected 2019
GTTATAGGTGTTGAAATTATTCCTGAGGCTGTGAAAGATGCCGAGTTTAACGCAAAAAACAATGGAATAAAAAATACAAGGTTTATTTGCGGCGATGCAGCAAAGGCCGCCGAGAAGTTGGCGGAAGAAAACATCAAAACCGATGTTGTGATTGTTGACCCACCAAGAAAGGGTTGCTCTGAGGAGCTTATAAAAACTATTGCCTATAAATTTTCGCCCGATAGGGTGGTTTATGTTTCCTGCGACCCCGCAACATTGGCGCGGGATATCAAATTTTTTAGCGAGAATGGGTATAAGCTGATTGAATATACTCCGGCTGACCTTTTCCCTCGAACAAGCCATGTGGAAACTGCCGCTTTGCTTATTAAAGGTTGAAATAATCATACTTTTATGGTATAATATTTTAAATTTTTAAATTTTGGAGGTCTTTATGTTTAACATAGATAGACTTTGTTTAGGCTGTATGAATGATAATGGAGGGGAGAAGATTTGTCCTATTTGCTCGTTTGATTCTTCCTCACGTAATCCCGAAAATGCCTTACCCTTAAAATTTGTTATTGACGATAGATATGTTATCGGCAAGGTTTTATCCGCAAACGGCGAGGGTATAACCTATATTGCTTGGGATAATGCTGCCGAGATAGCAGTTAATATCAAGGAGTATTTCCCGATTAATTTTGCCAATAGAAATCCTGATAAAACCGTTTCTATGGTTAAGGGCGGAGAATATACCTTCAATGAAGGACTTATGGAATTTGCCGAGATTAACCGTGCTATAATGCATTCAACCCTTTCTTCATTAATTCCTGTTACCAGTGTTTTTGAGGAAAACGGAACTATATATGCCGTAAGCTCTGTTGTTCAGGGAATAACCCTTGAAAGCTTCCTTGAGAGAAACGGCGGAACACTTAAATGGGAGCAGGCTCGTGCTCTTTTCTTGCCCCTTATAGATACCATAAGCGGAATGAATGATTTAGGTATCATTCATAGAGGCATTTCGCCCGAAACTATAATTGTTGGCCGAGATGGCAAGCTTAGAATTTCGGGTTATGCAATTAAGAAATTAAGGCTGGAGAACTCCGAGCTTGAAACCGAAATAGAAGCCGGCTATGCAGCTGCTGAACAATATGGCTTTGAGGGTATGCATGATGATACATATACCGATGTTTACGGACTAAGTGCAACCATTTTCAGAGTTTTAATCGGTTCTTCGGTTCCGGAGGCAACATTAAGACTTCAAAATGATGTTATGACCATTCCTTCTCGTTTTGCTGAGGAGCTTCCTCGTCAGGTATTAGCTGCTTTGGCGAACGGTTTGCAGGTTCTGCCTAAGGAAAGAACTAAAAATATTGAAGCTTTTAAAAATGAACTTATTTACGGTGAGATACCTGATATCCCTGTTCGCAAGGAAAAGGCAGTTAAAGAGGATGAAGCTCCGAAGAAAAAAGGCAGCTCTGCAAAATCGGGAATTATAGCTGCCGCAATAACTGCAGGTGTTCTTATTATTGTTGGAACTGTTTTGCTTTTAACCGTTTTCAAGGATAATATATTTGATATAGGAAATAATCCTTCTTCGAGTGAGGAAAGCTCTTCAAGCGCTCCTGTTGTTGAGTCTATCGGAACGGTTGAAAGCGGAGCTGAAATAACGGCAAAGCTTTATAAGGTTCCTGATTTCAAGGGCAAATATTATTCCGAAATTGAAGATAACGATGAATATGAAATGTTTGATATTATAATCTCGGATAAAAACTTTTCAGCCGATTGCCCCAAGGGAACAGTTTGCTCACAGTCTGTAAAGGCAGGGAATGAGGTTGAAAGGGATACCAAGATAGAATTGGTTATTTCTTTGGGAGTTCAAGAGGTTAAGGTTGCAAACCTTTCAGGACTTAGTGAAACCGAGGCAAAACTTGAACTTTTGAAACAGGGCTTCCTCTATGAAAACATCGAGGTGCTTGAAAAATATGATGAGGATAAGAAGCCTGAAACGGTTGTTGACCAGTCGCCTAAATACGGCGAAAAGGTTAACGTTGACACCGCCGTTAAGATTTATATAAACTCTTATAAGGGCGAGGAAACCTCTTCGGAAGAAAATTCTTAAAAACACTTGATTTTTAAAGAAGAGTGTGTTATAATTTTGATAGACTGAAAGAAAGGTGAGTGGGGCAACCCGCTCACTTTTGTTTTGAAGGAGGAAAAAGAATGGCAAGTGCTGCCGAGAGGGTTTATTCTCTTATCAAGGAAACTGTTGAAAATGAGGGCGTTATCCTTTGGGACGTTCGCTTTTTGAAAGAGGGCGCTTCATGGTATTTAAGGGTTTTTATTGATAAGGAAGAGGGAATATCTATTGATGATTGTTCAAGGGTTTCCCATGCTATTGACCCCGTTATTGATGAGGCTGACCCGATTGATAAATCCTATTATTTAGAGGTTTGTTCTCCGGGACTGGAGAGAGAGCTTATAAGACCCGAGCATTTCGAAAGGTTTATAGGCGAAAGGGTGAAAATAAAACTTTATAAGGCGATAGACTCTAAAAAAGAGTTCATCGGAATTTTAAAACAGGCAGGAGATTTGGTTGTTTTAGAGGTAGACGGTGAAGAAATGAGCTTCGGCTTTAAAGATATATCAAAAGCAAATCTTTGCGATTTTGAATAAAAAATAATTTATTAACCTTGTTTGGAGGAATTTAAAAAATGGCTAGAGCAAAAAAGAACGTTAAGGCAGAAATTGATAATGCAGAGTTTTTCGAAGCATTAAGACTTATGGAAGAGGAAAGAGGAATCCCCCAAAAGTTTATTGCTGAGAAGTTTGCTGAGGCTATAGTTGTTGCCGCTCGTAAGGATTTCGGCGGAAACGATATAGTAACCTGCACTATCGACCCTGAAAACAAGATTTTCAGCGTTGTTGCAAGAAAAGAAATAGTTGATGAGGTTGAGGATAGCTTTACTCAAATTTCAAGAGAAGATGCTGCTAAAATTGACCCTAAATCCATAGAATTTGGTTTTGTTGAGATTAAGCTTGACCCCAGAAAATTCGGAAGAGTTGTTGCTCAAAATTCTAAGAACAATTTCCGTCAGGGTGTTCGTGAGGCTGAAAAGGGTCAAACCCTTGCTGAGTTCCAGAGCTATAACCGTGAACTTGTTACTGCAATAGTTCAAAAAATCGACCCCAAAACAGGAAATGCTATTTTAACCATCGGCCATAGCGATGCAACACTTCCTAAGGCTGAACAGGTTCCCGATGAAATTCTTTCCGAGGGCGACCATATCAAAGTTTATGTTGTTGGCGTTAAGGATACCGAAAAGGGTGCCAGAGTAATGCTTTCGAGAACCCATCCGGGTCTTGTTAAGCGCCTCTTTGAAACTGAGGTTCCTGAGATTTTTGATGGAACTATCGAGGTTAAGTCAATCTCCCGCCAGGCAGGTCAAAGAACCAAGATTGCAGTTTTGGCTTCTAACCCTGAAATTGATGCTATCGGTGCTTGCATCGGTCCTAAGGGAACCCGTGTTAACAAGATAGTTGAAGAGTTGGCAGGCGAAAAGATTGATATCGTTAAATATAGCGATGACCCTGTTCAATTTATTTCTGAAGCTTTATCTCCCGCTAAGGTTGTATCGGTTGAGATTTTAAGTGAAGAGCCTAAGGTTTGCAAGGTTTCGGTTCCCGAAGCTCAGTTATCGCTTGCTATCGGTAACAAGGGAATAAATGTTAAGCTTGCAGCTAAGCTTACAGGCTGGAAGATAGATATCCATCCCGAGAGCGGATTCTTTGGTGAATAATAGTTAAAGGGGTCTTTTGAATGACTACTAAAAAGGTGCCTATGAGAATGTGCACCGCCTGCCGTGAGATGAAGCCCAAAAGAGAGCTTGTTAGAATAGTTAAAACAAGCGAGGGCGAGATTAAGCTCGATACAACGGGCAAACTTAACGGTAGAGGAGCATATATTTGCAAGGATAAGGAATGTCTTATCAAGGCACAAAAGATAAATGCTTTATCCCGTGCTTTTGAAACCAGCGTTTCTGAGGAAATATATTCTCAGTTAAAAACGGAGTTGGATAATATTGGATAATAAAATTTTAACCCTTTTGGGCTTTGCAAGTAAGGCGGGGAAACTAAGCTTTGGTTTTGATTCTTCGGTTACTGCGATGAAAACAGGAAAATCAAAGCTTATAATAATAGCTGAGGATATTTCCCCAAAAAGCCGAAAAGAAGCCCTCTTCTTTGCTGATAAGAGCAAGGTTAAATATAAGGATTTAGAGGGTATTGATATAAAAGCCTTGTCGGATGCGGTTGGTAAAAAATGCGGCATTATTTCGGTTAACGATGAAAATTTTGCCAAGGCTTGCTTAAATGAAGAATAGGAGGAATTGCGAATGACGAATAAATATAAAATCAGTGATATGGCTAAGGATTTTAATATTAAATCCAAAGATTTGTTAGCCATCATCACCGAAGCTACAGGTTCCGAAAAGAAATCGGGTGCAGTTTTGGTTGAGGATGAAATCGGTTTGGTTTTCAATCTTATAACTGCTAAAAACTCGGTTAAGAATTTTGATGAATATTTTGCAACAGGTGCTGAATCGAGAGAAAAGGCTAAAAAGGCAAGAGAGGAAGAAAAGAATAAGAAGCTTGCCGAGCAAATGGCTATTCTTGAACAATTAAAGGCTGCAGCAGCTGCTCAGAATGGTGAAAAGGTTGAAGAAAAGAAGGAAGAAAAACCCAAGGCTGAGCCTAAACCTAAAGCCGAGCCCAAGAAGGAGGCTCCAAAGAAGCCTGAAAAAGTAAAGGAAGAGCCAAAGGCCGAGGAAAAGAAAGAGGAGAAGAAGGAGCATAAGCCTTCCGACCCAAAACCCTTTGTTTCTCAAAAGAAGGATAAAAAACCGGGTGAGGCACCTAACAGAGGCCCCGCTCAAATTCGTCATGTTGATACCAGAACCTCTAATGTTAATATTGATAAGTATAATGAAAAGTATGAGAGTATTGCTCCTGCTAACTCGATGAAGGATAACTATTCGAGAAAGCAAAAGATTAAGCAAAAATCTCAGGATTATAAGAGACCTCAGGGAGCTAAGAGAGAGACCGAGGCCGATAAGATGCGCCGTATTCAGCTCGAGCGCATAAAGAAAACTCCTATAACTGTAACGGTTGGCGATGAGATAACAGTTGGCGAATTAGCTGCTGCTATGAAGAAGACCGCCGCTGAGGTTATTAAGGAGCTTCTAAAGCTTGGTATGATGGCAACAGTTAATCAGGTTATAGATTATGATACTGCTGAAATCGTTGTAACCGAGATGGGTGCAAAGATTGAAAGAGCTGTTGTTGTTACCATTGAGGAACAAATTATGGATGATACCGAGGATAACGCTGATAACCTCAAGCCGAGAAGTCCTGTTGTTGTTGTTATGGGACACGTTGACCACGGTAAAACCTCACTTCTTGATGCTATTCGTAACACCGCTGTTACCGATACAGAGGCCGGCGGAATTACACAGCATATCGGTGCTTACAGGGTTAATTGCAACGGAAGCGATATAACCTTCCTTGATACTCCCGGACACGCCGCATTCACCTCTATGCGTCAAAGAGGTGCAATGGCAACCGATATTGCAGTTTTGGTTGTTGCCGCTGATGATGGTATTATGCCGCAAACTATTGAGGCTATTAACCATGCAAAAGCCGCTAAGGTTCAAATTATCGTTGCTATTAATAAGATGGATAAGCCCGAGGCTAACCCCGATAGAATTTTACAGCAGTTAACCGAGCACGAGTTAGTTCCTGAGGAATGGGGCGGCGATATTATTTGCGTTCCTGTTTCGGCTAAAACTCATGACGGTATTGATAAGCTTCTTGAGAATATCCTTCTCGTTGCGGAAATGATGGAGCTTAAAGCCAATCCCGACCGCCGAGCTAAAGGTATTGTTATTGAAGCTCGTCTTGATAAGGGTAGAGGCCCTGTTGCTTCCTTGCTCGTTCAAAACGGAACCCTTAATTCAGGCGATATTATAGTTGCAGGCACCTCGGTTGGCCGTGTTCGTGTTATGACTAATGAAAACGGCAGAGAGGTAAGCACAGCAGGACCTTCTGTTCCTGTTGAGATAACCGGTCTTGCCGAAACTCCTAATGCAGGAGATGTTTTCGATGCTGTTTCGGATGAAAGACTTGCTCGCCAGCTTGTTGAACAAAGAAAGCAAAAGGCTAAGGAAGAAATCTTTAATGCCAAGCAAAAGGTTACACTTGATAACCTCTTTGATAGTCTTTCCGAGGGCGACCTCAAAGAACTTAACATCGTTGTTAAAGCCGATGTTCAGGGTAGTGTTGAGGCAGTTAGAGAAAACCTTGTTAAGCTTTCAAATGATGAGGTTAGAGTTAATGTTATTCACGGCGGTGTTGGCGCTGTTAATGAGTCGGATGTTATGTTGGCTCAAACTTCGGGTGCCATTATCGTTGGATTTAACGTTCGTCCCGATGCGGTTGCTAAGGCTGCTGCCGAGAGGGATGGCGTTGATATGAGAATGTATCGTGTAATTTATGACTGCATTGAGGAAATTCAGGCAGCTATGAAGGGTATGCTCGCTCCCAAGTTCCGTGAAAATCAGCTTGGAACTGTTGAAGTTCGTAATGTTTATAAGATTTCAAATGTTGGAACTGTTGCAGGTAGCTATGTAACCAACGGTAAGATAACAAGAGCTTGCCAGATTCGTGTTGTTAGAGATGGTATTGTTATTTGCGAGGATAAGATTGACTCCTTGCGCCGCTTTAAGGACGATGTTAAGGAAGTGGCACAAGGATATGAATGCGGTATAGGTCTTGAAAAATTTGCCGATATTAAAGAGGGCGATATTTTTGAAGCCTTTATTATGGAGGAGTATAGAGACTGATGGCAGGATATAAAATCCATCGTATCACTTCGGATATAAAATTGGCTCTTTCAGAGCTTCTCAGAGAGGTAAAAGACCCGAGAGTCAGCAAGCTACTCAGCATTGTTAAGGTTGATGTTTCGGGAGACCTTTCTTATGCTACCGTTTATGTAAGCGCTATTGAGGGCTTTGAGGCAACCGTTACTTCGGTTAAGGCCCTTAAGGGTGCTTCGGGATTCTTAAGAAGAGAACTCGGTGCCAGACTAAAGCTTAGAAAGGTGCCCGAGCTTCGCTTTGTTGCGGATGACTCTATTGAGCATAGCGCTCATATCTCGAAGATTATCGAATCGTTTAAATCAGAGGAAAATAAAAATGAAGACTAAAGAAAGTTTGGGCTCTAAAAGGCTTAATCTAAGACAAACTGCAAGGTTTTTAAGGAAACATGATAATTATGTTATCTTAACCCATGCCTCACCTGACGGTGATACCTTAGGCTCGGCCTATGCACTTTATTATGCACTTAATGAGATTGGAAAGTCAGCTTGCGTTATATGTCCTGATGTTATTCCTCAAAAGTATGACTATTTTGCAAGAAAGACCGACCATATTGATTCGCAAAATGCTACTATTATTGCGGTTGATGTTGCTGATAAAAAGCTTCTCGGTGCTTTAAGTGAAAAGTTTGGTGATATTGTTGACCTTTGTATCGACCATCATATTTCAAATACTCAGTTTGCAAAAAACTTATATCTTGATGATGATGCCGCTGCAACAGCCGAGTGTATTTATGAGCTTATAGCACAAATGAAGGTTAACATAAACCTTGTAACTGCTAAGGCTCTATATACCGGTCTTGCAACCGATACAGGATGCTTTAAATATTCAAATGTTACCGAAAAAACCCATCTTATTGCGGCATCGCTTTATGAGTTTGATATCAATGCGGCTGAGATTAACCGCCTTATGTTTGATACCAAATCCAAAAAGCTTTTAGAGCTTGAAAAGATGGTTTTAGAGGCTGCTGAGTTTCATTTTGATGATAGATGCTTCTTCTTGCCTGTTACTGCTGAAATGCAGGAAAAAACAGGCTGCAGCGGAACTGAACTCGAGGGCATTTCGGTTATTTCCCGAAGTGTTGAGGGTGTTAAGGTAGGGGTTACTGCCAAGCAGGTATCGGATAATGAATTCAAGATTTCAATGAGAACATATCCGCCGATGGATGCTAGTGCCCTTTGCAAAAAGCTTGGCGGAGGCGGTCATATTGCGGCCGCCGGAGCCACTGTTCAGGGCAATTTAGATGAGGTTAAGCAAACAGTTTTAAGTGTTATAAAGGAAGCCTTGGAGGAAGTTTATGCAGGGACTAATACTGCTGGATAAACCAAAAGGGATAACCTCTTTTTCAGCCGTTTCGGCTATTAAAAGACGGGCTAATGAGAAAAGGGTTGGCCATACGGGAACGCTTGACCCTATGGCAACGGGAGTTCTTCCGATTTTTCTTGGAAGAGCAACTGCGCTTTCGAGCCTTTTGTTAGATGCCGATAAGCGATATATTGCAACCGTTAAATTAGGAATTGCAACCGATACTGATGATATAACGGGTAATGTTATATCCGAAAAAGAGGTTAACATAACACCCGAAAGATTAGGACAGGCTCTTAATTCTTTTGTTGGTGTTATTAAGCAACGCCCCCCTATGTATAGCGCTATAAAAAAGGACGGAGTTCGCCTTTATAAACTAGCACGAGAGGGGAAAGAGGCCGAAATTCCCGAAAGAGAGATTGAGATATTCAGTATCAAGCTTTTGAGGGATTTGGATGCTCAAAATGAGTTTCAAATAGAGGTTCACGTTTCTAAGGGAACATATATCCGTTCTCTTGCCCGTGATATAGGAGAGCTTTTAGGTTGCGGTGCAACATTAACCGAGCTTAGAAGAATCTATGCCTCGGGGTTTGATATAAAAGACTGCATAGAACTTGATTATCTTAGTGAGGATAATATAGAAGAGCATATTTTAAGCGAAGAGATTGCAGTTTCTCATTTAAGAGAGCTTTTTGTTACCGAAAAGCAGGCTATTCGTTTTTGCAACGGCGGTCAGTTAGGTTTCGAAAGGCTAAAGATTAAAGATTTCAAAGAAAATGAACTTTTAAGGGTTAAATTCGATAATAAGTTTTTAGGTATTGGTTTCGCAAACCTTGAAAAAGGGGAAGTTGGAATTAAATGTATCATAAATTATCCGGAGGGATAACCAAATGAAAAGAGCCTTATGTTTAGGCACCTTTGACGGACTTCATAAAGGTCATATAAAGGTTTTGAATTTGCCTTTAGGTTATAGCAAAACGGTTGTAACCTTTGCTCTTCCGCCAAAGCTTGTTTTTTCGGGAAAAAGGGAGCTTTTGATGAGCTTTGAGGACAAGGTGCAGTCTTTAAAGGATTTGGGAATAGAAGAGGTTTTAACTTTAGATTTCAATTTAGTTCGTGATATGAGCCCTGAAGATTTTCTTGAGAGCTTATATAAAAAATATTCTCCGGCTTTAATTTGCTGCGGTTTTAATTACCGTTTTGGAAAGGGAGCCTTAGGTGATACCGAGCAAATAGAAGAGTTTTGCAAGCAAAAAGGCATAGAATTTATGATAGCTGAGCCTGTTAAAGAGGATGAAAACACCATTTCATCAACACTTATAAGGGACTATATAAAAAACGGTGAAATAGAAAAGGCAAATAATCTTTTAACCAAGCCCTTTTCCTTTGAGGAGGAGGTTATAAAGGGAGATGCCAGAGGCAGAACCTTAGGTTATCCAACCATAAATCAAAAATATCCCGAAGAGTTGGTTAAACTTAAATTCGGGGTTTATAAAACCAAGATTATAATTGATGAAAAAGAGTTTGAGGGAATAACAAATATAGGTATAAGGCCAACCTTTAAAACTGATTTTGTTATTGCTGAAACATATATAAAAGATTTTTCAGGGGATTTATATGGCAAGAAATTGAGGATAATCCCCATAGAGTTTTTAAGAGAGGAAATAAAGTTTTCCTCGATAGAAGAACTTAAACGCCAAATTGAAATAGACTTAAAAAAATAAGGAGATTATAAAATGGCAAGAAGAAAGAAAGGAAGCTCCAAAGCAAAGCGTGAAACTGTTAAGGAAACCACCGCTAGAAGACAGCTTTTAGCAGTTATCTGGTTCTCGGTTGCAGTATTTTTGCTTTGTGTTGTGTTTATTGAGGGTCAGAATATTTGGGCTTGGCTCCATAATACTATTTTTGGCATTTTTGGTATAACTGCATTTTTCTATCCTTTTTTAATGGGATTTGTTGCGGTTATGTTTGCTCTTGATAAAATCAATGGCTCTATAACCGCAAAGGTTATAGAATCAGGCTTGCTTGCTGTATTTATAGGTGCGGCAGTTGATATTTTCTCAAAGCATAATGATAAGTTAACATTCTGGCAACACCTAACCTCTGCTTATGAATCGGGCTCTGCTATGAAGAGCGGCGGCTTTTTAGGTGCGCTTATCGGTCAGCCATTATATTTAGGTTTTGGAACACCGGGAGCCCATATAACAATTATTCTTCTTATTTTCGTTTTCCTTATGATAATAACAGGAACAACCCTTATTTCTTTATTCCGTTCTATTTCAAGACCTGTTAAGGCAATTTCCGAACAGGCTGAAAGCGCTTATCAAGCAAGAATGGAAAGGGAAGAAAACCAATCGGGTAAAAGACTTAAGGTTATAAAGGGCTTTGATGTTGATATTCCTGTTGATGATATTCCGGTTAAACGCAAAAGAGAAAAGGTTTCTCTTGAGGAAATGCAAAGAAATGTAGTAAATACATATCACGATGACCCCAACGCTATGCCGGCTTCTCCTGAGGGCGCTGAGGATAAAGAAAATTTGAAGAGCGCTTTAAAGGCAACGGCTGAGGAGGCCGAGCAAATCAATGTTAAAGAGGAAACAGATAAGTTTGTTGAGGAGGTTAAGGAGGGTATTGATACCGCAACCGATAACGGTTATGAGTTCCCGCCGATAACCCTTCTTAAAGAATCTGAGGTTTCCGCCTCTTCGAATATTGGTTCTCAGGCAATGGCCGACCATTTGGTTGAAACCCTTAGAAGCTTTGGCGTTGAAACTCGAATTGTTAATATTTCAAGAGGACCAACAGTAACCCGTTATGAGCTTCAGCCTTGCGCAGGAGTTAAGATAAGCAAGATAACAAATCTTGCCGATGATATAGCGTTAAACCTTGCAACTGCAGGTGTTCGAATTGAGGCTCCTATTCCTAATAAGGCGGCTGTTGGAATTGAAGTTCCGAATAAAACAAGTGATGTTGTTAGCATCAGAGGAATTTTCGAATCCCCCGCATTTACTGCTGCAAAAAGTAAATTAACTATAGCTCTTGGACGTGATATCGGCGGAGAGGCTATTGTTACTGATATTTCAAAAATGCCTCACGGACTAATTGCAGGCGCTACCAACTCGGGTAAATCGGTTTGCATTAACTCGATTATTATGAGTATTCTCTATAAGGCAACACCCGAAGAGGTTAAGCTTTTGATGATAGACCCCAAGGTCGTTGAGCTTGGTGTTTATAATGGTATTCCGCATTTGTTAGTTCCCGTTGTAACCGACCCGAGAAAAGCTTCGGGAGCTCTTGGTTGGGCGGTAACCGAAATGGAAAACCGATATAAAATGTTTGCCGATAGGGGAGTTCGCAACATTGATGGCTATAACGCCTTTGTTGAAAACCTAAAAGACCCCGATATCCAGAAGATGCCTCACGTTGTTATAATTATCGATGAGCTTGCCGACCTTATGATGACTGCACCAAACGAGGTTGAAGATTCTATCAACCGTATTGCTGCTAAAGCAAGAGCTGCCGGTATGCACTTAATAGTTGCAACCCAACGCCCATCGGTTGATGTTGTAACGGGTGTTATTAAGGCGAATATCCCAACAAGAATCGCATTTGCGGTTTCAAGTCAGATTGATAGCCGAACAATTCTTGATGGCGCAGGCGCTGAAAAGCTTTTAGGTAGAGGAGATATGCTCTTTAGCCCTGTTGGTTCAAATAAGCCAAATCGTATTCAGGGTTGCTTTGTAAGCGACCAGGAAATTGAGGCTGTTGTTAACTTTATTAAGGGCGACCGCACCGCCGAATATGATGACAATATTATGGTTGAAATCGAGCGTCAGGCGGCGGTTGAGAAGAAGCAAAAAACAGGTCTTGCCGAGGATGGCCCCGATGATGATGTTATGCTCAGTGATGCTATAAAGGTTGTTGTTGAAAACGGAATGGCATCAACCTCGCTTCTCCAAAGAAAGCTTAAGCTAGGATATGCGAGAGCGGCTCGTATTATGGACGAGATGGAACAACGTGGAGTTATAGGCCCTTATGAAGGCTCTAAACCCCGCAAGGTTTTAATCACCAAAGAACAGCTTATGGAGAAAGAAGCTGCAGGTGAGGAATAATGGCTGAGGGAAGTTTAAATAAAAGGAAGATTATAGCTTTTGCCGTAACATTGCTTTGCATTGTTACGGTAATTGCGCTTTTCTTTGGAAATTTCGGCTCATCTCCATTAAATCAAGAGGAATTTGATGTTTCAAGCGATTTTGTTCGGTTTATTGATGTTGGTCAAGGGGATAGTATTTTAATTTATAGTAACGGCTATTCGGCACTTATTGATACCGGAACAAGCGATTCGGCCAATGAAATTTGCTCTCAATTAGATAGTTGCAAGATTAAGGATATTGATGTTGCAATCCTTTCCCATCTTCACGATGACCATACAGGCGGCATAAAGCAAATCTCTGAGATTTATGGAATAAAGAATGTTATTTTACCCGAAATTTCTATTGAGAGTGAAACACTTTCCGATGCTCAGTTTGTTATCAATAAGATGAGAGAAACCGGCGGCGGAATTTATAATGCTGTTTCGGGTATGAATTTCAGTATCGGCGAGTTTGAAATAACGGTTTTAGCTTCTTTCGGGGAAATGAAGGATGAAAATAACCGCTCGGTTATTGTTGTGGCTGAGATTGAGGACCGCAAATTTTTGTTTACGGGCGATGCCGAAGCTAAGACCGAAAAGGCCCTTTTAAATGAAGGAATTAATCTTAAGTGCGATGTTTTAAAGGCGGGCCACCACGGAAGCAACACCTCATCCTGTGATGAGTTTTTAGAGGCGGTTAAGCCTCGTTTTGTTGCAATTTCGGTTGGAAGAGAAAATTCTTATGGGCATCCTCATAATACTATTTTATCCGCTTTCGAAAGGATAAAGGCCGAGGTTTATCGCACCGATTATGATGGTGATATAACCTTTAGTATTGAGGATGGGAATTTAAAGGTTGAAACCGAAAAATAAACTCTATTAAGGAGCAGTTTTAATGTGCGGATTTGTAGGCTTTACAAATTATATAAAGGATAACGGCGAAACCCTTCATAAAATGATGGACCGCATTGTCCATAGAGGTCCTGACTCATCAGGTGCTTTCATTGATGAGGATATTGCCTTAGGGTTTAGAAGACTAAGTATTATAGACCTTAATGATGGCGACCAGCCTATGTTCAATGAGGATAAATCCTTGGTGCTCGTTTTCAATGGCGAGATTTATAATTTCAAGGATTTAAGGGCCGAGCTTATAAATGCAGGACATATTTTTTCAAATAATTCCGATAGTGAGGTTTTGCTTCATGGTTTTGAGGAATGGGGAGAGGATATAGTCAATCGTCTTCGAGGAATGTTTGCATTCGTTATTTTTAATCGCAAAGATAAATCTATCTTTGCCGCAAGAGATATCTTCGGTATTAAGCCTTTTTATTATACCTTTATGGGCGAAAGCTTTATTTTTGGCTCAGAAATCAAGGCGTTTTTGGAGCACCCCGAGTTCAAAAAAGAACTAAATGAGGATGCACTTGCTCATTATCTTTCATTTCAGTATTCGGCTCTTGAAGAAACATTTTTTAAAAATGTATTCAAGCTCCAGCCTGCCCATTTTTTCACCTTTAAGGATGGTGAAATGAAAAAGGTTAGATATTGGAAACCCGATTTCAATGAAACTGAGGGAGTGCTAGATTATTTTGCCGATTTAACCGATAAAGCGGTTAGAGAATCGGTTGAGGCCCATAAAATTGCCGATGTTGAGGTTGGCTCTTTTCTCTCTTCGGGTATAGATTCGAGCTATATTGCCGAGGCCGCAAAGGTTGATAAAACCTTCACAGTTGGCTTTGAAAGTCCTGATGGAGATAGATATAATGAGATTGGTTTTGCTAAGGATTTTGCAAATACTATTGGTGTTGAGAATATTTCAAAGGTTATAACTCCAAAGGAATATTGGGAAACCTTTCCACTTATTCAGTATCATATGGATGAGCCTTTGGCCGACCCCGCCGCTATCGCTCTTTACTTTGTGAGTCGTTTGGCCAGCGAAAAGGTTAAGGTTGTTATGTCGGGCGAGGGAGCTGATGAGCTTTTTGGCGGTTATAGAATTTATCAAGAGCCACTAACCTTAACCTTATATGATAAACTGCCTTTTGCTATTAGGAAAATTATCGGCAAGATTTGTTCTTATTTGCCTCAAAAACACGGTATAAATTACCTTGTTAGAAGAGGAAAGACCATAGAAGAGCGTTTTATCGGAAATGCGAATATCTTTTCAGTTAAAGAAAGAAATTCCATTTTGAAGAGCGAAATTGCCAAAAATGCGGTTTCTCCAAGCCTTGTTTGTAAAAGGTTTTATGATGAGGTAAAGAATAAGGATACCATTACTAAAATGCAGTATCTTGATATCAATATGTGGCTTATGGGGGATATTCTTCTCAAGGCAGATAAAACAAGTATGGCTAATTCTTTGGAGCTTAGGGTTCCGTTCCTTGATAAAAAGGTTATGGAGTTTGCTTCAACCATTCCGCTTAATTGCCGAGTTAATACTGTTACAACAAAATTAGCTCTGAGAAAAGCGGCCGAAAGAACCTTGCCAAAGAGAACTGCAACCAAGGATAAGCTGGGTTTTCCTGTGCCTATTAGGGTATGGCTTAAAGAGGATGAATACTATGAAAGGGTTAAAAATATTTTCGAAAGCGATGCTGCCAAAAAGTATTTTGAAACCGATAAATTAGTGGCGCTTCTTAATAATCACAGAGAAGGCAAGGCCGACCTTAGCCGCAAGATTTGGACGGTTTACACCTTCCTTGTTTGGTATAATCAATTTTTTGAAGTTTAAAATAAAATCTTCCTTTGCGGATATACTATTTTTGCAAAGGGAGGTTTTTTTATGCAGAATAGTTCGATGTCATTTATGAAAGGATTAGGAGCCGGAATGGTTGCAGGTGCGGCGGCAGTTGTTGTTGGAAAGGTAATGCTAAAGGACCATAAAAACATTTCCAAAGGCTCGGCAAAGGCTGTTAAAGCAGTAGGCGAATTTGTTGAAGGCGTTCAAACAATGTTTCATTAAGAAAACGGATATACACACGGGTGTATATCCGTTTTCTTTTATTGACTTTTTTTAAAAGTATGGTATAATTAGTTGGCAATATTTATGCGGATATGGTGAAATTGGCAAACACGCATGATTCAGGTTCATGTGTCGCAAGACTTGCAGGTTCAAGTCCTGTTA
>JAEIGA010008611.1_pt1 | contig 15468 bp, 18 predicted proteins | sample 9270691 | NCBI WGS metagenome assembly JAEIGA01 (sample SAMN17057246, study PRJNA624740) | gut metagenome | biome: biome; isolation source: fecal sample | host: Bos grunniens | place: China: Xizang | collected 2019
ATATTGTGCTTTTTGCATAGAGTTTGTTTTTTATAGTTCGTCTCTGACCGCATTTCATTTCTTTAATGTAGTTTTGGACATACACCTTAAATGCCTTTCTCCTTTCGCTCTCCAACTTGGACTTGGTTTCCTCCCTCTTAACCATCTCTTCTCTGACTTCGTGAAGGACAATATTCTCAATGAGTTTCTCAACTTCCTCTTTAGTGCATTTATGATACTTCCTCAAGGCTTTTAACCCTTTTTCAATCTCTTGGATTTTATGAGTATAGTTCATACTATCAAGAAAGTTCGCTTTCTTCCTTTCGGTTTTAGAGCATTCAATCCATTTCTTAACATCAACTTGCATAAGCAGGTTGAAGCGTTCTACTACGGAGCCACATCTTACAGAAGTGTGCAGGTATGCTTTCCCTTCTGTCTGTTTTGTTCTAATGTATATATTCATATTAACTTGCTTTTGCGATTACAATTCCACTTACTTCCGCTGCTTCTACATCTTTAAGAGAATACAACTTCTTTCTTCCTCCTAATGGTAACTTCGCAATTTTCCCTCTCTTTTCCCAGTTGTGAAGTGTATCTCGTGTAATACCCCATCTTGTGCATAACTCCTGCGTAGTTAATAAAGGAGTATCTGTCATCGGAGAGCAGTTCTTCTCCACCCAGACCTCTTCAATCGCTTCTCTTACAATTGCTTTAATAAAATACTTTGCTCCTTCAAGCAAGCCCTCCAAACCCCTCATCCCGATGGGGTAATTGGATAAACTTATTACGTTATTACTCATTAAATAAAGACGGTTTGCCTATACACCGTAAGGTTCTATATATTTAAAATTTATTTCTGTTGCTTATAATATTCATAATCTTCCTCACCTTCTACATACCAACCTTTTGCAATGCCGTAGAGAATATCGTCAAATAGACTTTGGACTTCAAATGTGTTCTCCTCGCCTTCATCTTTTCCATAAACAAGGTCGAGGTCAAATACTTCCACGCCGTCAATGTAATATTTCTCCACGATAGACTTGTCTGACATCTTGCGGACATTTCCGAGATTGCTAATCTGTCCATCGAAACGAAAGACTGGGATATAAACCTCCTCCTCTCTTGCAAGTGCAGCAAAAATCATTTCCTTTACCTTGACCTCATACAGTTCTGACATCACTTCAACATCAGAAAGTCTATAAAACATTTCTTTTGCTTTTGCTTCATCTGTAAGTTTGGTTTGGGGGATTAGGTTACGATACTCTCTGATAAACTTATCTGCCTCATACATCTTTTGGATACCTTCTTCCAGTGTTGCTGGATCCTTTACTGATTCTTCCAATTCGTCGAAATGTTTGTTTAACAATTCTTGGTCTTCGTAAATTTTGGTGAGGCAATTTACCTCGGTTGTCTTATTATTTTCCATATTTTTAAATTATTAAATACACTTTGTTTTGCCCTCCCTTTGAAAGGTCTCAAACTAAACATAACAAAGGATTGAGCGGATTCTCGATTTTTTACAACTTTTTTTAATATTTTTACTCAATTCTCTCATCTCGCTGATTAACAATTGTATAAGATTTAAACTTTTTGTATTTCTTCACGCTTTATTTCTTGCTACTCACATAAGTCCCTGCCACGATTTCATCCCAGTTGTGTAGTATCTCTTCTTGCAGTTTAGTAATCCTGTCAGAGAGGTCGTATTTCACTTCTGTGCAATTATTGCCGTCAAAAGAATACTTGAACCAAAAGTGTCTGGTATAGTCCCTAAAGCAGACCAGAACATCTCCGTTGAAATCTTCGTCCATATAGTTCCTACAAATCTCAAGATTGCTGTTCAAGAAAATACAATTCTCGATTTTAATCAGTTTGTCCAAATATCTGACAACTGAAATTCTGTCATAGTGTCTTCTCATCATCAAATAGTTTTAATGTGTTTAATACTTTGCTTTGCTGTCAAGTTTTTCTTTCCCTTAACTTGACAGTGCAAAGGTATGGGCATAAAAAACCCTGTGCTACTGTTGTTCGCACAGGGTATAAAATATTTTCTAACTATTTAATATATAGCGATATAAATGTCGAAAAGGGGAATATGCAGGGGAATAATTGTGAGATTATTTGGGGAATATTAGCCTAGGGGTTGTCTTTTCATTGATTTCCATAACTCTCTTTTATTGTCATCTTTGCAAAACATCTCCTCATACTTCTTCTTCTGCTCCTTCTTAAATTTCTCATACTTGTTTGGTTTATATGAGTTGGGCTCATTTATTCCCCAATATCGCAAACATAAATCTCGGAATTCCAATTGATGAATCGGTTTGTATTTGTCTTTTTCTTCAATTGCGTCATCATATCTGTATCTGCTATTGAGGTATTTCCAATGGCATTCCTCCTGAAACTTATAACATACAAATGCTTGCTCTTGCATATTCAATTTATGCACTTCATACTCAAAATAGATTTTGTTAAGGAAATCTTCTACATTTTTACGATATTTCGTTTGTATTCTGGAACTGATCTTTTTAATGATATCCTTATCCTCCAAAGGACTGCAATCATTATGAACCGTAACCATAAACTCGAATATAGCACTCAATTGCCCCTTCACTTTTTTGAGCGAGACCATACCAATTTTTGAGCGGAACATTACCCATACAAAATGGTTGAAAAAGTTCTTAACATCTAGTATGTATTTGTAGAGAATGATAAAGTGATTAAAGTCCTCAATCCTCTTAAAGTAGCCTTGTGACTTCAAGATTGCATTGATTTTGCCATCATTATTTTGGGGAATTCCTTCCAATTGTGTTCTTATCTTATCGTGAGCCTTCAATCCTTCATCAAACTTATCAATCAGAGTGTCTGGTATTAAAGAGAAGAATGTTAGTAATACATTTTTCAGAAACTTTTCAGCCCTTTCCATACCTATATTGTCCCTATCTTGCAGCAATTGCTTATAGACCTCGGATCTAATATAGAACATCAGATACTTAACATTGGCTTCTTTGAGTTTATCCCAAGGAGCGTCCTTCGTAGGCTCATTGATAGCCCTTATTCCCTCCACAAATATCTCTGTCAGTTCCTTTATATCATTCGAAAGATACTGGTCTGTTTTGATATCAATAGGCTCACACACCTCATTGTATTCATACTCGCCTTCTCTCTTATCTGCGTTTTTAGTCATTATAAGAGGGCGACAAAATCCTTTCAGCGATGGCGTTGCAAAACATACTGTATGTAATAACTCCTTGTTATTAGCAGGAGATTCTTTCCACATATCCTTCGTAAAGAGCACAGTCTTATTATTACCTAAAATTTTGTCAATCGTATTGCCAAATGTAAATATGAACTTGTGTGGTTTCTCTGTTACGGGAACCAAATTACCGTTTTCATAACGGCTCACTTGTGTAAATTGGTAGGTGTATCTCATAAGGACTGATGTTTGTGCCCTCAAAATTACTAATATTTCTGATTTTACCTTATGCAGTCAGCACAATTTAGACATTTTTATCCAATTTCCCTTAAATCCTTTATATATATAGGTAAGAAAAGACCACCCTCATTATGAAAGTGGTCAAATTTGAAATTATTCTTTCTCTACAACTTATCTTTCCGCCCTCTATATAATATCCACAAGAATTGAAAAGGTAAGGTCAGACAATACCCCATATACGCCAGAAGTGCAACGAGGTCAATGGCTGCAGACTTGACAGCACTCGCCAAACCAAAGTTGTCATAAATCCATCTTATTCTTTGTATGTTTATCATATCAAGCAATAGTTCTCTTTTAGTTTTCTTAATGTGTTGATTGATGTGCCCGTGATGGCACGAACATCTTTCAACGTGTTACCTTTTTGAAGTAACGAAATCTCACGGTCATATTGTGTTCTAAATTCATCATCGCTCTTTCTATACCCCTCCTTACGACCTACACGACCGCCCGATGCTCTATGATGTTCATAGCCGCTGGACATTCTCGCCCTGATCAAATTTTTTTCGAGGTTATTGAATTCTGAAATTACTCCCAAAACCAGTGAGGCAAGGGGTGAAGGTCTGCCGTCTGGGAGAAGAGTCTCCAATCCGTTCTGTAAAACATATAGACTTACTCCTGCTTCGGTCAGTTGCTCAATAATTGAAAGAAAGTCTAGTTGGCGACGAGAAAGGCGACTACATTCATATACCAAGACCTTCTCTACCTTATTGGACTTAACGAAATCCAGAAGTTCTTTTATCGCTGCTCGCTCCTCTATCTTCTTTCCGCCTGATATCTTCTCGCTGAACTCTTTCACGATTTCGTAGTTCTGCTTCTTTGCATATTTTCTCAATTCTGTTATCTGTCGGGTATAGTCCTGTGCGGATGTTGAAACTCGAGCATACAGGACAACTTTGGTTCTCTCTTCCATATATTCTATCATTTTAATCTTTTAAGTTATTTTGCTTTCGGTGTCTTCGTTGATAGCAAGTTTCAAATTATCTCTTCATAAGATTATTTTGATACTTTTCCATTATTTTGACCACCTCTATTATTTTGATACTTTTTTAGTGTTTTTTCGGTCGCTCTCGGTGGGGTGAGAATCTTTCAGTATCTTCTTCTTGGCTTCAGTGAGAGCAAGGATTATTGATGTTCGCTGTTCTTCACACATATCATCCAACATTCCCTCGGTGACACAGTATGCGAACAAAAGGTCTTTACCAGATATGAGAGTTTTATCCATTGTTTTGGTAGTTAGATGTAAAACATATTTCTTATACAAAGATAAATAATTATTTCCATAAAACATTATGGTCCAATAACTTAAGTTTTAAATTAATTCTCTTAAAAGGATTAGAAAAGCAAGACAAGACAGCCACTACACTCAAATGTTAAATAACTTTAAAAAAGAATAGAAAAATCACCAAAACTCTTGACAAGCCCTATATATACTCTGTCGCAGACAGTGTATATATTAAGAGTGTTACAAATCTTCCACACGCTAATAGAAGACAAATCCCAAGCAAATAAAGTAGATAAAGGGCAAAAACAAGCAAGTCCAGACAACCATCACACTTAAATGTTAAATAATTCTAAATAAGAATAGAAAAAAAACAGAAACACTTGACAAGCCTATATATATATACTGTCGCAGACAGTGTATATATCGTGCATTTCTCTTCTCTCTTTCCGTTTTCTTGTCTTTCCAGCCCAAAAAAGGAGGCTGTCCGTTTCGACAGCCTCCTGCACTTCAAAAAGTCTCTTTTTTTTGAACAGTAAATATAATATTATGATTATCAATTGTTTAGAAAGGCAATTTATCCGAGTCATCCTCTTTCTCTACGCTGTACCCCTCATCGCTCTAGAGCGTAGGACATCCACATTTCACATCACACCACTCCTCCTTGATTAACTCCTGTATGTCGTAGTCGAGATTTTCGCTTCTATTAGGAGTAACCATTGATAGCACCTCTCTGCGTGACTTTATTCGTAGGTAGTTCTCCATCCACTGGTTCCTGCCTTGCTTATGATCGTCTTCGTCCATCTTTGCTTTTTGCTCAAAGTATTCGTGAGGGTCTGTTATCCAATACTCCTCTCCATCCTCGCTCTCGCAGGGAGCATAAACTAAATCACACCTATAATTCAACATATTTGCTACGGTGGCATCATAACAGTATAACCTCGTTTGAATGCCATATCCTTTATATTCGTTACCTTCTTTGTCGATCCAGATTTCATCAATTTCACCTTCATAAGAACCATCGTGTAGCGACTCGAATAAACACTTACCGAATATCGCCTCTACTATATATCGTAGAAGTCGTTTCTCGGAGAAGTTCTCGCTTACCTTCATTCTGAAGCCATAAATGTATTCGTCCTTTGCTTTAAGAAGCGGTTTATTAAACAAAACTTGACAGAATAAACTATCGTTCTTTACTTTTCTATCCATTATTCTTTATTTTATTATATATAGTATTTATGGGTCGAAGTGGTTGGTAGGATATAAGCAGGATATGGGGTTAAGTATATGATTATCAAATAATAATTATTATTATTTGTTTCAATTGCTAACTCGCAATCCTCTTATGCGATTTCCAGTGCTTCTTCACTGCTGTTGGATGATGTTCCCACAACCAATCCTCAAACCTACCGCAATCCTCTTCGGACAAATTGTTCTTAATCTTGAACAATGCAGCGTGGCGTGCTCCCTCCATAGGTGATGCCACCGCCTCTTCATAAAATTTAATCGCCTTATCAAGGCTCCACCATCTTCTATCACTTTTCACATTCACCTCAATCTCCTTCGCATCAAATTTCTTCTTGGTATAATCACACACAACCGAAATCAAATACTGAAGCAAATCCACATCACTCTGTTCAATGCTATATACATCACCTTCGTTGATATATTTCTCTTGCCAGTCGTCTAGATTAACATAACTACCTAAACCGTGACACTTATCCTCATACGCACAGAAGGATGAGCGAAGTGCTTTCAAGACCTTCAAATTATTATCTCCCTCAATCTTTACAGGGTGTGCCAACGGGATAATCACTCTAAACTTGTTCCAATTGCTTTCAGTGTTGGATATGGTCGGATACGCCAACCACTTCCAACTACCATATAGTTTCTTGAACTCCTCGAACGACAAACAATCATCAATGTCAATAATCAAGCAGCCAATCTCATTGACCACACTCTTGTGATGCCTATATTCATTGGTGGTATCCTTAAAGAACTCACTAATCTGCAACTGTTCATAGTTCTTTATATTACTCCATCGTTCGCTGTCAGATTTATTACTCTTTACCTGATATAAGCGTTGTCCTTTATCCTCATTCACCCAATCATATAAATGGATGCCAGTAAGTGATGGCATCATCATTGGGAGATTATTCAAATCAATAGTCCTTGCATAACGGCAGCCATCGGTCTTTGTTCCTATTCCATAACTGACTTTTATCGGTTCATATACTTTATATATCCCTTTTTCGGACAGTGGTTCTATATATATATTAGTGTCCGAAAAAAGGATATTACTTGTGTGATTATTAATAATATCAAACGCACATTCTCCGATAAGACACCATTGATTAGCAGAATCTTTATTACCTACCTTCCAACAAAACATCAAACAACCAAACACATCCTTCATATAAATAGGTAGTAACCCATAGTCTAACTCTCCTGACAGCACCTCTGGATAATTCGCCTTTATGTATTTCAAGCAATTCATTAGATAACTTGCTTTATAAACGCCACCATCATAAAATCCAAAAGTATCATACAAATCTTTCTTGCACATCTCATCAATCGCAGTCTTGTTCTTTCTACCCTCTACTACTTCGTCAATATCCACTAAATTAAATACAGTATCCCTTGCAGGGACAACCACCTTACCATTCCTATTCTTCGTAACTCCATACTTCTTAATGTAGTCTTTAATCTTATTCACACGCACATACTCCTTCCAACTCACTTCCTCTCCGTTAGCAATCTTCGTGAACGCTACTCTATACGCCATATTAGGTTCCTTTGTATAATCAGGTAGTTCTCCAAGAGGTTTTGCTTTATTCACTTGCTTGCCATTCTCTACCTTTGTATCCACCACATATCCGTCCTTTCTCAACTTCTTAATCAGTTTCTCTACTGAACTCCAATACTCCAAACGCTCCAATGCATAGTGGCAATACATATTAAGCAATTTCTCCTCAATACACGCAGCATTCATTATCCATTTATCTCCTAATGCTTCCAGTTTATCTTCAGTCGTTTTCAACATATCCACCAACGATCTATACTCTGCATCATTCACCTTCTCCTTAACATACATAAGATGGATATTACACATACTCTCGCCACAATACTCCCTGAATCTACCCAGTATCTGCTTGATATCACGCATACTAATAGCACCTCTCACAAATGAATTACCACCTATGATAATTACCTTATCTACCACGCCATCAATATCGTGTCCTGTGAAGTAAGCACTCGTCAGAAAATGCACCTTCTTCTTTGGGTTATAATTCTTTGAATAGTAACCACCGCAGTCCTTCTTTTTGGATTCAGAGCATAATATCTCACAGTCATCTGTTCCAATATCATTCAGTATCTTGGTTATCTTCGCTACATTGTTATAGAATATGTATATCTGCTGGTTCATATTAATAAACATCTTGACCAAGCCCTCCAACTCACTCTTTTTGGGTGAATATATACTCATACGCTTGGTCATACGCCTATCCTTATACACTACATTGATAGAAACAACTTCCTTCTTATCACCAACAGCCTCACGCAAAGCACGGATGTAGTCATAGTGGGGGGTCGCTGACATCAATGTAACAGATAAGTCAGTCTTGATAATCAGTTCGGTCAGTTCAGCCATAATACTTCTGAATTTACTCTCATCTACCAGTTTGTGATATTCATCCACGAATATCGCCCTGCCTCGCCATATTTCATTACTGAATATGTCTCCTGCAATTCCGAAATTACGGAGATTTGCAAGCAATCTCTTAAACTGGTCATAAGTCGCTATGACAATCTTCGCTTCCCAATCTATCTTATCAACGCCACCATATACACAACAGATGTCAGGGTCATCCTTATACTTCTTTTCCTTACCCTTGGAGATACTCACATTAGGGACAAGTATCAACCCACCAGTGCTGTGTCTTTTTAGATAATCCACAATACCACTGGTCCCACCGTTACCACACTCTGCTTTATTCAACACAGTGATACGATTCTTCTCCATCATCATCTCGTAGTGTTTGTCCTTTAATATTGGACCAGCATCACTACCATCTACCTTCTCCACCACTTCGTTCAGGTAGAACAATCTTTCGTTACCATAGACTTCATAATCAAAGTCAAATAATCCACTATCCATATTTACTAAAACAAAAAAAGACTGATCAACTTACTCTCCCAAAAGTGGCGGTGGGATTTCGGTTGAACAGTCTATATATATTATTATACTCCGCTAATTAATCCGCCACTATTAATTAACTACAAATAAAAGATAACAAAGAATTTTCCGTTTTACATTATTATTTATGTATGGTCAAAAAATGAACGACCTGTTCCCGAAAGTGGCGGAGGGATACAAATCGCTCATTGTTGTGATATGGATATATTTAACTATATTAAATATAACAAATTATTTTTCTTTTAACTAAGTCCAAAATATCGGGTGTTGAATAAGCCGCAACTGCCATAAATACCTTAACGGGAGTCCCGATATACAATCAAAATCTGATAGAAATGGAGAAAGACAATATACTTAACTTTCAGGACTTCGTGCTGGAAGACAGCAAAAAGAGTAAGCACGAAATCAAGAAGAGCAAACCAATAAAAAAACGCGAAGAATTTGTAGAGGATATGGAAGATGACATCGTTGATCCAAATGACAATCCAGAGCGATATGTTAAACTTCGTGAGCAGTTCATTAAGGAGAATTACAAATAGAGGGTGCTTGCAGGAGAAACAAGCACCTTTTTATAATACTATCCATTTTTCCAGATTAACCACCTTCGTATGAGGGTGGTTTTTCTTTCTAAAAGATGTTGCTTGTGTTGATAAGATGCTACACCATCGATTTGACAGCCACTCAAAAGGTGGCTGTTTCTTTTCGCAACCATAACTCATTGTATCTCTTGTTATTCCCCTTGCATTCCCTCGTGTTATCCCCTTCGCATTTCCCCAAATAAAACTTTTCTGTCTGAGTGTCAATCAATTAATTTTTATTTAATAGGTCTAATTCAGGGGCATTTACGCAAGGATAAAAAGGGGATTATCTTTGTCCCAGAAATGAAAAACAAAGCGATTTTTTTAATTCTTAATAATAAAAAATGACACAGGAAAAACAAAATTTGGTAAGCGGCGAAGGTGCAGTAACCGCTACCTCAACAGAGAAGATGACAGCAAAAATTAACGAGTGGGCGACACGCCTTTACAACGAGTGTGATGGTTTTACCGTCAGCGATGACATCTGGAAGCAGATCGATGTTGAAGACTATGATGCTATCAGTGAAGTAATAAAAAATGCTTTAAGGGAGTATAAAGATGACTACAAGACAATGACACAGTATCTTGTGGCACTGGACTGGAAAGCGATGAAAGAGATGCTTGTAGGTAACGATCCATCTTTTACTCACTACGTGGTGAAATTAAGTGGATTTTCATCCGAACTTGCAGTAAATGGCAAAACAGGCGATGAGAAGGTATATATGGAGAAGGTGCTGACAGCAAACTTGAAGTTAAACAATTAACAATAGATAAAAATGAGCAAAGAAATAAACACAAAGGTAAGCGGCGAAGGTGTAGTAACCGCTACCACAACAGCAAAACAGGAGAGATATGAGAAGAAGATGGCAAAATACGCCGCGAATAAAGCAAGAAGAGAGCAGATGAAAAATGAGAAAGCAGCGAACCGCCAAAAGAATGAGCATCGCAATCAGTCTCGTTCGTTGAAAGGGTTTCGCCTTATTAAGAGTTCAGTATCAAATGAGGATAATGCTACTGACAGCAGGTATGAAGATTTGTTTGTTGATTTGGCAAACGAGTGGAGAACATCTAATAAACCATATGTAGCATCCGAGACCCTTGTTGCTTATGGAGAGATGGGTATTATCGGTGCTTTCAGATATGGTGAGACAGGCATATTTGCAAAGGAACAGATTTTCTGGATTGGATTTAGCGACAACAACCCGATTGCAAGAGCGTGGGATGACTTCGCTGAAAGATTATTAGCAATTTGCTATTCGGGTAACACTGTTTATGTGAATCGTTATCTCACTAACGATAAGTATGAAGCAAATAATGCAATGAGAAGAGACCTTATTATGAGTAGAGTCGCATAAGTAATGTTTAATAATTAAAATTAATAATATTATGGCAAAGACAATTTTTAAGACCCCAGACGCTGCAACTGGCAAACCAGCGATGAATATTGTAGATTTAGCAGTTGTTAATGGTGATGTTATTCCAATTTTCACTCACACCCCAAACTCTATCAGAGAGATGCTTGAAAATATGTGTGATGTATGCATCAATTGTGTAAAGAACGGTAATGTTGCATATGTATATGACAGATTTTCCGTTGCAGAATTTGATTTTGGAGTTGGTATATCACTTCACAGCATTAACGATGATACAAATGCTTGCTTATATATCCATAGTAATATGGAGTCTGATTTGGGTGAAGTTAGAAAGATATGGGGTGCTGCTATCCGTTCTTACCTTCTGAAAAGGGGTGTGATGAGAAATAAGGGCTTCGCTAAAAGAGTGAAGAAATGTGAGATTAGCCCAGACGATAATCGTGTGCTCACAGCGGGATTTTTTGTAGAAAATCTTGGAGTTGAATATATGAACTAATAAAAAAGAATAAAGATATGGTACAGACAATTTTTACAAATGAGACTGCAAACGCAGCAATGACAGAGATTTTTAACGAACTTACAGAGATGTATATGGACACAACAGTAGAGGATGATGACAATTTTGACTATCCTATTGTTGAAGTTTATGCAGAAGAGTTGGAGAACTATAATAATGTTCAGATTTCATTAGAGACAGAAGATAATATATATTATGTTGTGCAGGTGAGTTACGACAAAGATGCAGGTGAATTGGGTATGGATGTATTGTATGACGGTCTTGAAGTTACTTCCTTTCAATTGGACATAAGTGATGGTATCACCGTTGATGACATCGTAGATATGATGGTAAATGCTTTTGATGATATAGTGAATAATATATAACATTATAACAGGGTGTTGGGGACTGCCCCCCAACATTCACCAAAATATAAATAATAAAATATATAACGAAGATGAATGCGAGAAGTGTATGTAAAATATTTGTAGAATCTTGTTATACAATGCTTGATATGACTTGGAGAGAAGTTCTGGATAGCAACATAGATTGTTGCACTGACGAAACTTGGGAGGATTGGTTTGAAAAATACCCCGATTCTGTATATGATTATTGCTATCAATTTCATAGAACTCATAGAATGTTAAACTATTAAAAATTATATAATATGAAAAAGAATAATATGGACGTTTTAGTATTTACACCAGAACCGACTGACACAACATCAGAAATTGTTAAAACAATGGTATATGAGTGTATTAAATTAGCAAAAGAAGGTGAAGCACCTTATATATATGTGGATATGAATCGTGATGGTGTAAGATATGGTGTGTCGTTATCTTTTCACTACATAGAAGGTGATTTTAGAAGGTATGAGTATTTTGCAAGTGATGAAACACAAGACGAAGAGTTTATTGAGAATTTTCGTTTGTGGACCGAGTTATATCTTTCTTGTAGTGATGAACGTAATTCAAAATCGTTTTTGAGAAAGGTGAAGAGCAATTGCATAAGTATTGATGAAGCCAAATTACTAACAAATTATGTGTTTTCAACCACAGCAGCATAATGTATAATTTAATAAAAAAGAATAATATGATAGAGAATAAGAAATGGGCGTTGAGAATAACTTTGTCTCACCCACAAGACGATATTGACACGATGGTGTGGGAGATGCATTATAATTCCAAGCAAACCGCATTGGATAAAATGAGTGATATGTGTAATGATTACATTAATGGTGCTGTTCGTGAAGCGGATAAATTCTCTATGTGGGAGAAAGTATCACGATATTGCAATATACTGACAAACAATTTAGGGTTTGTCCTTGAATTTGAGGTGTATAGAGTATAACAAAAAAAGCACGGCATCGCTTGCGATGTAGAGTGCAAAATAAAACGCCGTTGTAAAACGCCGTAACAAGATTTTTTTCATTATTTTGTTATTTAATTATATAAATTTTTTCCATCCTTCGTCGTGAGACGCGGGATGGTTTTTTATGCAGAGTGGGGATGTAGAACAATGGGGATAAATGAACGACAGTTTTTGCAATAATAATAATTATTTCACGCCACAATTCCACTCTACATTTGCCTCTTGAAATCCATAAAACCATCTTTATAGTGCATTTAGCAAGATTTTCGGAGGCTGTTTTGAGGTCCGCCGAGAAATTATTACTACATTTGTGCTAATAAACACTAATGTGGCAGAGAATATGGAGATGCCTAAACAATTTGACAATCTAAATAGTAAGGTTGTTGATGACTTGAAGATAACCTTGAGAAAGTCGAGCAAAGTTTCTATTGCTGCGGCAAGTTTCTCTATCTATGCCTATGAAGCCCTAAAAGAGGAGTTGGAGTCTGTTGATGAGTTACGCTTTATCTTCACATCTCCTACTTTCAGCAAAGAGAGAGCATCCAAAGAAAAACGAGAGTTCTTTATCCCGAAATTGAGCCGCGAACGCAATCTGTTTGGTTCTGACTTCGAGATAAAGTTGCGTAATCAACTATCCCAGAAGGCTATTGCAAGGGAGTGTGCCGATTGGATCCGCCGCAAGGCTTGTTTCAAAACCAATGTCTCAAATGGTGCTCTCAATGGTTTCTTGTCAGTAGCAAATGATGAGGGTAAGTATGTATATCTCCCATTTAACGAATTTACCACTACGGAACTGGGATGTGAGCGAGGCAATAATATATGCCCTGTCTCAATGCGTATGCCGTCTCCATTTGCTGATAAGTATCTTGCAGATTTCAACGAGTTATGGAACAACTCTGAAAGTTTCAAGGATGTAACAGAAACCATCATTGATAACATCAGCACTGTCTATAAGGAGAATGCTCCTGACTTCATATACTTTGTAACCCTATACAACATCTTCAACGAGTTCTTGGAGGATATATCCGAGGATGTGTTGCCCAATGAGGCTACTGGATTCAAGAATAGCGTTATATGGAACAAACTCTATAACTTCCAAAAGGATGCTTGCCTTGCCATCATCAACAAGTTGGAGAAGTTTAATGGCTGTATCCTTGCCGATAGTGTAGGTTTGGGTAAGACATTTACGGCTTTATCAGTTGTCAAATACTACGAGAACAGGAACAAGACCGTTCTTATATTGTGCCCAAAGAAGTTGAATGACAACTGGATTACCTATCGAAGCAACTATATCAACAATCCGATCGCAGCAGACCGTCTGCGATATGATGTGCTGTTCCACTCTGACTTATCTCGTCAAGGCGGAACATCTAATGGTCTCAACCTTGACCATATCAATTGGGGCAACTATGACCTTGTGGTTATTGACGAGTCACATAACTTCCGTAATGGCGGTAAGGTAACTACTGATGAGAACGATGAGAACCCTCGTGAGAACCGCTATTTGCAGTTGATGAATAAGGTAATCCGTTCGGGTGTTAAGACAAAGGTCTTGATGCTATCTGCAACGCCTGTAAATAACCGTTTCCAAGACCTCAAAAATCAGTTGGCGTTGGCTTATGAGGGTAAGCAGGATAACATCAATGAACTACTCAACACAGAAGGTAGCATCGAGACTATATTCAATCAGGCACAGAAAGTCTATAATTTGTGGTCGAATCTACCCAAAGAGGAGCGAACAACACAGCGATTGCTCGACAATTTAAGTTTCGACTTCTTTGAGTTACTCGACTCTGTTACCATTGCCCGTAGCCGAAAGCATATCGAACAATATTACGATACTGCCGATATTGGTAAATTCCCAACACGACTTGCACCAATTTCGTATCGCCCCAACCTTACGGATATAAACGATGCCATAAACTATAACGAGATATTCGAGGAGTTGCAGCGTTTGAATCTCTCAATATACCGTCCATCTAACTATATCCTTCCAAGTAGGATTCATAAGTATATCGAGGATGGTGATGAAAAGAAGTTCGGTGGTCGTTCTGTGTCAGGTCGAGAGATTGGTATCAGCCGACTTATGAGCACCAACCTTTTGAAGCGTTTGGAGAGTTCTGTTAATTCGTTCAGACTTTCGCTTGGTCGTATTGAGCAGTTGATTAGTAACACCATCGCCAAGATAGATTCGGGTGCGACTACTGTTGATGACTACGATATGGGCGATTTGGATATTGACGATGCAGAGGCTACTGTTGGCGGCAAGAAGAGTAAGATATTGCTCTCCGATATGGATACCTTGTCGTGGAAACGAGACCTCAAAGCCGATTTGGATGTGCTTGCATTGCTGCGTATAATGTTGAGCGACATTACTCCTGAACACGATACCAAGTTGCAGACCTTGAAGAAGGTTGTTTATGACAAGATTGACAATCCTATCAATGGACGCAACAAGAAGGTTATTATCTTCACAGCGTTCTCTGATACTGCTGAATATCTATACAACTGCCTTGCAGATACTATCTTAAAAGATAAGGGCTTGCATTCGGCTATGATTACGGGCGATATTGAATCAAGAACTACGCTCAAATTGAGGCGTAAGATGGATTTCAATGCCCTTCTGACGCTCTTCTCACCTATCTCGAAGGAGAAGGCTGCCATCTTCCCCGATGTGCAGGAGGAGATTGATATTTTGATTGCTACCGACTGTATCTCCGAGGGTCAGAACTTGCAGGATTGCGACTATCTGATTAACTACGAT
>JAEIGA010008612.1_pt1 | contig 15467 bp, 11 predicted proteins | sample 9270691 | NCBI WGS metagenome assembly JAEIGA01 (sample SAMN17057246, study PRJNA624740) | gut metagenome | biome: biome; isolation source: fecal sample | host: Bos grunniens | place: China: Xizang | collected 2019
AATATGCTGATGCAATCTTTTACATGAGTTATGTAAACTCAAGAAATCCGTACTGGATTAACGGTGCTCAAGCATTAGCCGCACCAGCCGTAAAAGCATCTGGAATGGAAATTTTGCCTATGCATTATATGGTAGTCTCTCCAGGTGGAACTGTCGGTTGGGTTGGAGATGCTAATCTGGTACCTAGAAACAAGCCTAAAATACCTGCAGTTTATGCAATGTCAGCAGAATTATTCGGAATCAAGTTCTTCTATCTTGAAGCAGGTTCCGGTGCAGAAGAACCAATTCCAGCAGAAATGGTTGCATATTCCAAAAAAGCCGCTCCAAAAAACATTCTTGTTGTTGGCGGCGGAATACGTGATGCAAAATCAGCCTATATGGCAGCAAAAGCTGGTGGGGACATAATTGTAACCGGTACTGTTGTGGAAGAGGTTGATGACGTAAAAGCTAAAATTCAAGAATTGACCGGAGCCATAATGAAGGCTTCAATGGAGTAGTTTTCAACTGCTCTCACCATCTTTTTTTATATGGATTAGAACATAATATATTAGTGTGATATTATGTTAAATTCGTTATATGAAAAAGCCATCGCTAAAAGAGGATTCTTCCATGATATTGACTCAGACACCAATGTAGAATCTCAACTTGATTATAACTGGTTTAATAGATTTATTGATGAAAGTACTGATGATTTTTCAATTGCAGCAGGAGATGGAAGCTTCAACAAAAAGAAATTTTTAACAAGCAATTTCTGTGCTGTAGGTGCCGAATCCATAATTTACGATGGCGAAATCAAAAAGATAGATGATTCAGATATTTTTGAAATACCTAACGTTTCTTTTTTAGATGAACTGTTAAGTAATTACATGGCGATATTTGAATTGAAATGTGCTTTAAGAGCCCTTAAGGAATATGATGTGGATTATTATATGTTTGATGGATCCATTTTAGGAGATTTGCAGAATGCATATCCGAGAGGTGCCAGCCTGCCATCAAAAATTAGAGATAATCTGGATGACGTGCTTTTAAATGAGTTCGAAAGAAGATTAAGCCTAAGAAAATTTGGATTGGTCTTTCCGGAAATTAGGGATTCGCTAAAGCTAATGGATTTGCCGAAAAGCGATGATTTCAATAAAACCGAAGAGTTCAATCTCCAATTGGCCTCAATCGAAAAGATTATTTTATTGAGGGAAATCCTAAACCATCGCAGAAAAATTATTTCAATTTCAAAAACTTCCTCAGATAATGAGTTATTCCATTGGAATATTCCTGATATTGCCTTTTTGGATAAATTCACTAAAAAGCAAGGAATTTCCGTAATAAAATATAGGCAGGTTTTCAGCAGAGCGGCTTTCCCATTTTACAATGATTTCTTTAAAGGGTTAACATTCACTGTTTTTTATGTTCGATTGCAGGACAATAAAAATGTATTGAAAGTCGAATTGCCTTACAAGGCCTCCAAAGAGGAAGTGTTTCGCATAATTGAAAAGATTAACGTGTTGTCAGTACAGGGTTATCCGTATCTGCTTAATAAGGCGCATAATGATGTGGTAATTACTGATAGGAATATGAAAGAATTATTGAAAATAGCTAAAATTTATGAAACAACAAACAGGGAAGTGATGTCATGGTAGTTGGAATTTGTGTAGGGGAAACCTCACTTACAGAAGTCACATTCATTTCTGATAAAATGCCGAAAGTCGGAGAATATGTTACAATAGAATATGATGGGAAAAAAGTTTTAGGAATGATTGAGAACCTAATTCGTGGAAATGATGCTTTGAATGTAGACATTAATGATTTTAAAGCCATTCAAAAAATTTCCAGCATTGGCGTTGAAGACAATTACATCAGAGGAAAAGTTAAAATTCTTGGAGATGTCAATGACCATTTAAAGCTGCCTAGAACTCCTGTGCTTCCCGGAACTGAAATAAAATTGGCTGATGGTGAAATTTTAAAGGAAATCTTTGACGTTAAAAACCCTATTAAATTGGGTACATTGGTCAATCAGAGTGATGTTGAGGTAAATGTTGAGGCAAATCCGATATTGTCAAGGCATTTGGCGATTTTGGCCATGACCGGTGCGGGTAAATCCAACACTGTCTCTGTTTTAATAGACCAGCTGTTAAAGTATAGCGTTCCTATTTTTGTTTTTGATATGCACGGGGAATATGTTGATGCGGAATTTCCTAATGGTGAAGTAAATGTCATCAAACCAAAAATAAACCCTAAATACATGGAATTTTATGAAATCAAGAAACTAATGAATATTCCAAGCAACGCTGTCATCCAGGAAAGGTATTTCAGGGAAGCTTTCATGCATGCAAACGATGAACTGAGCAAGGGAACTCAGGATACAATTGACTTTTTGGATTTGATGTACAATTATCTCAAACCGAAATCAGGCATTGAGGATGAGGACGGAAAAATTGACAAGACAATTGTAGACGTCATGAACAAGATCAATGATGCAAAACTGAAATATTCCAAGCTGTTCTATCAGAATGCTCCAAATATAATATCTAAAATTGAATCAGGCAGCGTTAACGTATTGGATTTAAGCCAGGTGGATGAATACGTTGCCAGCGTATTGGTCAGCCATATTCTTAGAAATTCACTTCAAAGGTCAAAGGATGCTGCGCATACCGGAAACAAAGAGGACCTGATGAAGAATTCCGTATTTTTCATACTTGAAGAAGCTCATATTCTAGCTCCTAAAAAACGTGATTCTGATTCAAAACGTTGGATTCAAAGAGTGGCTCGTGAAGGTCGTAAATTCGGCTTAGGTTTATGTTTGGTCAGTCAGTCTCCAAAAACCGTTGACCATGATGCCCTTTCACAAATGAACAATATGATTATTTTAAGGCTGGTGGAGCCAGAAGACCAAAGGCATGTCCAATCAGCAAGCGAAAGCCTATCTCAGGACTTGGTCAATCAACTTCCTTCATTAAACGTAGGTGAAGCTATTGTTTTAGGTTTAATGAGTAAAGTGCCGACTCTGGTCAAAATCGATGAGTTTAAAGGCCGTCGCCATGGTGATGACATGGATATAGTTTCCTATTTCAAAAACATTAAAGAAAAGGAAGCTGAAGAGATTGAACGCCTAGAACAGGAAACCTTAGATATGGGATACGATTACTAATCCCATCTTTTTTTAATTATTTTTTTAAGAATTTTTCTTTCCCAAATGCAATATTGATTACTTTTCAAATGCTCTCTGGGAAAACTCTTAAATATACAATGGAATATACTATTATTCAGTTAAATACTTTAGAAAGTGTTTAAATTGGTTATATACAAAAAATTTAAAAAGGTAATATAATGAAATTTGCACATTTAGCAGATACTCATTTAGGTTATCGTCAATTCGGATTAATTGAACGTGAAAAAGACTTTTATGAAGTATTTGAAAAGATTATAGATAAAATAATTGAAGAAAAAGTAGATTTTGTAATACATAGTGGAGATCTGTTTGAAACTGCAAGGCCATCTCCAAATGCGCTTTTGGTTTTCCAAAAAGGATTGCTTAGACTAAAAGGCGCAGGAATTCCTATGTATGCAATAGCCGGAAACCATGATATGGTAATGCGTAGTGGAGCAATTCCTCCACATGTAATATTCAAAAGATTAGGCCTCAAGGTAATTAGTCCAATCAATACTAATTATACACAAGGGGATGTCTTTATTGCAGGACTACCACACTATCCATCATCACAAGTCAAAGTTTTAAAATCTAAATTAGCGGATTTGTCTAAGATGGCCGCCAAGTATGATAAATCAATTCTGGTTTTGCATCAGGGAATTGACAAGTACTTCGGATATAATTATGAACTGGAAATCGGAGATATTCCCGACAATTTTGATTACTATGCCTTAGGCCACATTCATAATTATATTAATGACAACTTTGGAGAAGGAAAGCTAGTTTATCCGGGTTCCAGTGAAATTTGGAAAACCAGCGAACTTAAAGATTACAATGAACATGGAAAAGGTTTTGTTTTAGTTGACTTTGACGGCCCAAAACCATATGTCAAGAGGGTTAAGATTGATATTTCCCGCCAGTTCATTAGGAGATCCATTAAATATGACGATCTGGAAAGCGACATTGCGGGAATTAAAGAACTTATTGAAGACGCTGATAAAAAGCCGATTTTGGATTTGGAAATTAAGGATGTTGATTCAGATACAAAAGTTGTTTATGACATTATTAAAGAGGAATTGGGCGATTTGGCATTAATGATTAGGCCAAAATTCACCATGGCCGGAGAGAAAAGCATTGATGAAATATTTGCTGATGAAAATGCAAATATCGGCCCTAAGGAACTCATCATAAAACAGCTGGAAGATTACAATAGTGATGAGGTAAACCAATTGGCTCTTGATTTATACGATTACCTGTCCAAGGACAAGATTGATGAGTCCATGGATTTGATTGAGCAATTCTATTCTGAATTTTATGACAAGACTAAGAACTATGAAAGCGCACCTCAAGATGAATTCGAGGATGTTGAAGAAACAGCAGATGAGGTTTTAAAATGATTTTCACTAAATTAAAACTAAATAATTTCAAGTCTCATGAAAACACAACCATTAAATTCGATAAGGGAATCAGTGTTATCGTGGGTGAAAATGGTGCAGGAAAATCAACTATCTTGGAAGCAATTAGCTTTGCTTTATTTAAACAACATACTGGCAAAAAAATCGATGATTTAGTTAGAAACAATGCGCAATCAATGTCTGTAGAATTGGAATTTACCTCTAATTCAAGACAATATAGAATAGTTCGTGAAAAGAAATCTAATTTAAAGTCATCAATATATAAGAAAACTTCCGCTGATGGAAATTATGTTCATATTTGCACTGGGGATAAGGAAGTATCCAATGAGATACGCCAGATTTTAGATATAGATTCAGATCTGTTTTTAAACGCAATTTACATCAGACAAGGGGAAATTGCAGAGTTGGTGGATAAGACTCCCGCCGAGAAAAAGCAGTTGCTTGGTAAATTGCTGGGCATTGATTCTTTAGAAAAATCCTGGAAAAACTTGTTGCCTTTAATAAATGATTATGAAAATAAGCTTTCAGAGCTTAAAGGGAAATTATATAACTCAGATAAATTAGTCGAAGAGCTCAATGTAAAAAGAGATGAATTATCCTCACTTAAAAATAGAGGTCATGAACTTGAAGAGCAAATCAATGAGGTAAATGAGTTACGCAGTGAAATTTCTGAAAACAAAAGGAATATGGAACGTGAAAAGGAGATTTACGATACTCAAGTAACTAACTTGGATTCCGAAGAAAAAACTTTATCCAGACTTGAAGATGAGAAAAAGGTAATTCAAGAGAATTTGGATAAGATTAGGGAAGCGGAAGAACTAAGTAACAGATTGGAAAAATACGTTTCCAAATTGGATGTCTACCTTGAATTTGAAAAGGCAGTAAATGCAATTCAAACTTTGAAAAAAGAAGAGCTTGAGATTGATAAGAAGTTAGATGCAATTTCCAAGCAAAAACAACTAATTGATGATAATAGGGAAGGCTACAAGAAATTTTTAGATTCCGATGAGGAGATTGTCCGCTTGGATAATCAGAAGGTCGAATATGAAAAAGATTTGGCCGGCATGACCAAGCTTGAAAAGGATAAGAAGGAACTCCTAAAAGAGATTCAGGATGAACGTAATGATATTCAAAAATTCTTTGTCAGTTCCAAAGCCAAATTAAAGGATTATGACTTAGACCAGGATGCACTTGATGGAATTGATGATTTAAGTCATCTGGACAAGGCTACAAATGATTTCTTAGATGAAGTTTCAGCAAACATCAAAGAATTAAGTGATGAGATAATCTCGAAGAATGAAGAGATTGTCATATTCAATCAGAATATCAAATCCAATGAAAAATCTTTAGAGGAATTATATGGTGCTGAAAATAAATGTCCAGTCTGTCAATCTGATATTAATGAAAATAAAAAAGCTGGTTTAATCAAGGATTATACTGCTGAAATCAATAAAAACACAGAGTTAATTTCCGAGTATGAGGAAGTTGTCTCTGAATTGTCTGAAAATAAGGAAGCCCTGGAAGATAAACATGAAAAATTGCTTGATTTGTTAAAGCATATCTTTGAATATAAGCATAAGTTCCACCATTTGGAAAACCAATCTGATAAATTAAGAAAGATTGACCAAGGTTTGGAGTCAAAAGACCTTATCAGCAATAAATTGGGTGAGCTTATACTGGTTATTGCAAATAAGAAATCAGACCGTGAGTCTTACAGGGAAAATCACGATTTGTATATTCAGGCCAATGGTGCTTTAGAGGTTTTAGGCAGTGAAACCGAAACCCAATTCAAGTTAAAGCAGGTTAAAAATGAAATAGATAATCATGTAACCAATATCAAACTTGCAATCGAACAAGATCCTCATTTAAGCAGTGATATCAGTACCCTTGAACTTAAGAATCGTATTGAAGATTTGAAAAAGAAAAATGAGGAATATAATCAACTTAAAGGATTTATTCAAACCAAACCATCTTTCTTGACTAGATTAAATTCTGTAAAAGAAGAAATCGGAATGTCAATCAATCAAATTGATATTACTAAAAACAAGATTAGCGCATCAATTTACGATAAGGAAAAGTATGAGCAAATTATTTATCGCTCAGAACTTTACGAAAGAAGATACGAGACATTCAACACTGAATTGCATGAGATTAAAGGAAGGGCTAAGGTATTGATTGGTGATGTTAAAGAGCTGAACATTAAAATCGATACAGTTAACAGATTCCAGCAAGAATATGATGACATTTCAGATTACATTAATCTTTTAAGCCATATAAGAAGCTTATTCAGTAAGAATGGTATCCAAAAAGATTTAAGGAATATTTCAAGGCCTTTAATCCAGAAATACACTAAAGAATTCTTCAATGAATTTAACTTTAATTATTCTGATTTAACACTTGATGATGATTATGACGTGACCGTTTACGGTCCTGAAGGAGAATCATCAATGAGCATGGTTAGTGGTGGTGAAAAGATAGCTATTGCTCTTGCTTTAAGGCTTGGAATTACTCAGGCAATGGCTAATGGTGAATTGGACACAATCCTATTGGATGAACCTACAATTCATTTGGACAGTTCCAGAAGACATGAATTAATCAATTTATTAAAGGAAATGTCTTTATTGCCGCAGATGATTATTGTAACCCATGAGCCACAACTTGAAAATGCTGCAGACAATCTGATTAAAGTAGAAAAAGAAAATGGTATTTCAAAAGTAATAATGTAGATTACATTATTATCTTTTTATTTTTTTTACATTGTTTCAGGCGCATCCTTGATAGAGTCGATAATGCAGTTTGCGTTCCATCCCACGATGGTTGCAGCTTTCTCTTCTAATTTTTCAGGAACTTCTTCAACGCCTAATGGTCTGACCAGAACGATTGGAATGTCGTATTTTTCGCTTGCAGCCAATAAATCTTCAAATAATTCTGTATTATCATTATAAAGTCCGGAAAGCATTATGATTCTGTCTACTTTTTGGTAAAACTCTTCACCTGCGGAAGCATATGACCCTGACATTGACTCTTTCCATAGGAATTCAACTTTTGAGAATAATTTTTCTGTAAACTGGCCATATTCATTGTTTTGATCTATGCCTTGTGTAATTATTAAATTGTAAATCTTATCATCTCGTTCATCTTCAAACATTTTTTTCACCTTGCTTTTATTATTATTGTTATTATATAAAATTTTTTGTTTTACAAAATCTTTATAAATTGTAAAAATGTAACTTTAATATAACGATTATTTTAAGGAATTATTTTTTATGAAAGCAGCAGTAATTGGATTAGGTGTAGAAGGAAAAAAAGCAGTCAATTCCCTTTTAAGGCATGGTTGGGAAGTATACGCTACTGATTTGAATATTGACGTTGACTTGTCCGGTTTGGATTTGCCCTTATTGTCAATGAATATGATTGATGAAAAACAGACAATTTCCATTGTCGGCGAAAACATTACTGTGGATTTGGGTTTTACCAATCCTTACGCCATTGAACAGTGTGATGCGGTAGCTATAAGTCCCAGTATGTATGGGGGAGCATTTGCAACAAGACTATTGGAAAACGGCGATTTGCTAAGTGATGTTGTAACAAAACATAAGGATATTTTCACTATTGGAATAACAGGAACAAATGGAAAGACCACCACTGTACATATGTTAAAGGAAATATTGGAAAATGCCGGAAAAAAGGTTTTAGTCGGAGGCAATGGTGGCGGAGGATTTTCAGGTTATTACGATTTGATTCTTGAAGCTAATGAAACTGACTGTGACATTCTTTTGGTGGAAGTGTGCGATATGACTCTTGATTTCTGCCGTTATACATTTGATTTTGACATGATCGGACTTACCAACATCGGAAATGACCATATGGATGTCCACAAAACAATTGCAAATTATAAGGATTCATTGGTTAGATTTTTTAAGGACAAAACTGTTTTCACCGCGTACAATCAGGATTTTAACGCTGATTTTAAGGAAGCTGCTTCTAAAAATATTCTTTATTTTGAATATCAGGATGAGCTGAAGGTATTCGGTAAATTTAACCTGCTTAATGCAGGCCTCGCCACTGCAATTTCAAGAGAATTAAAGGTATCAAAGGATATTATCAAATCCACTCTCTCCAATTTCAACGCAGTTCAGGGACGTTTGGATGTTTATAAAATCAATGATGCATCTGTTTATGTTGGAAAAACCGATAATTCCGATGCATTGGCTTCAATCTTATCCGAAAGAGATTTTTATGCAATATTTATCGGAACACCTCGCCATAATGAAATACATAGGCTGGACATTCTGGATGTTGCAGTGAAATATAATCCTGAAGTCATTGTGCTCTTCCCAGGATTGGACGATACGTTGGATATTGCAATTTACAGGCTAAATGCGCTTGGCTATATGGGAAACATCATAACTGTCAATTCCCTTGATGAAATCATTGAACTGGTGGCCGAGTACTCACATGAAGATGCAATCCTGATTGGTGGCAATGGTCAAGATGTCATTATTGATATTCAAGAAAGAATTAAATTAATTTCTGAAAATTTAGCCTAATTATAACAATGTTTTTATATTAGTTTTTTTATATCTATCTATGTATTATTAATAATATAGGTGTACTAAATGAGTAGTGGTTGGAGAAAGATTTCAATAACAATATTTATAGCATTAATTGTACTATGTGCATTATTTGTTGTATTCAATGCAGTAAATAGCGCTCCTTACACAGCTCAATCCGTAACTGAGGATTACGACCTTCCAATTGGCCAATCTATGTTTGAAAATCAATCCATTTTAGGCCAAAGAGATCAAATTGAAGTTCCTTTATTATCCAATTTAGGATTTTTAACCCATCAACTATTAGCATTTGATATTCATGGTATATTAATGTCTTTGGCTACAGGTGTTGTTCCATTTGATTTTACTACAGTATCCAGTGAAGGTATTGACTCTTATGGACATATAGTTGATGTAGACGGGCCTGGATTTTTGACTTTTGAGGGAGATAAACTGGCTGTTAAATCTCCAGATAATTATGTATGGGGTTATAGTGCTCCATATAAATGGTTAGTTAAAACTGAAAATGGTGTTGATGTTGTAGAGAACGGTACTGTTATCAAATCCGTTCCTGTTGATGGAATAAAAGATTTAGATTATCATAATGAGTATTACAATAATGATACAATCAGAAGTTGGTATAATTATGATGCATCCGTTGGTTCTATTTTCACATTGGAAAAAGGAATGGTTGGATTTTCCGATGGAAGGAACAATATCAGCTCTTCTGATGTTCCGGTAATATTCGGTCAGGATGTAGTGGATTATGCAGCTGAATATCCTACAGGTTCTCCTATTCTTTTATACTCAGGAAATTACACTGAACAGTCCGGTGAAGTTTACGGTACTTCTTTAGGTTCTCACCCTGAATATGGTGACTCCATTAGGGAAGTCAATGCTAGACAGTTTGTTGAAGCATGGAACGGAACCATCATACCTCCTAATTCAACAGGCAGTGGTAAAGATTATGTTTACTTTGAATCTGCTAATGACGCATCCGCTCCTGGTGGAAGTGCAGCACATGGAGTATGCCCATCTGCTAGAGCTTTAAGGGCTGCAGTCACATCTGAAGGGTTCAATTTGCCTACTGGTATGACCTGGGATGAAAATGCAGTGTTATTCGGATATAACCCTGCAAGAGATATTACAGTGACAAATACTCATGACTATCCGGTTAGGATTAATATGTGGACTGAAGGTTCAGGAACCGGTATGGGTGTTTACGCACAAGTTACAAGATATATTCCGACTAACTGAATATATCATTTTTTTACTTTTTTTATGTCAATTTCAACTATTATAACAGCTGCCGGAAAAAATTCTAGAATGAGAAAAGATCAACTTTCTAGAAATCTCGAATTAAAAAATAAACTTATTCTTCCGTTTGAGGGAAAGACTGTTATTGAGACAACTATTGATAATGCATTATCCACAAATGTAGATGAATGCATTGTGGTACTTGGCCATTATGCTAGTGAAATAAAAGAAGCTATTTATGATAATTACAAAGATAAAGTAAAATTCGTGATTAATGATCCAGTTGATGTAGGTTTATCAGTATCACTTTACAATGGTCTTTCAAATATCGCTTCAGACTTTGCCCTGTGCATAACAGCTGACCAGCCAACCGTATCAACCGAGACATTTAATAAAATGATTGAAGTAAGTCAGAATTCGGATGATCCCTATAAAACAATTTCAATTTTAAGAAGAAGAAAAATCGGATTGCTTGATACTGCAGAAGGATTGGGAATGCCTTTCGTAGCGCCTCGCGAAAATCTGATGAGATATCTGGAAAATGAGGATGATAACTTAAATCCGATTCTAAGAAAAATTTTTGCTGATGGCTATACGTTTTATGGAATAAAAGAAAAAAATAAAAAAGAATTGTTGAATATCAATCATTATGATGATTATTTGGCACTCTTAGATTGATTCCAAACCTGAAATAACTTCTTCGATTTTAGCTTTACTAATACCGACAGTCATTTCGTTGTCTTTAATGTCAGCCGCTTTTCTGGAGCCGTCACAACCTAAAGTGAAGTTCACGCCATCTGATAGATATGGGTTTGCAAATGCGTCTCCACACAATGATTGGATACCTGCAAATGAAGGAGTAATCTTTTCACCTGTTTTGTAAACGATACTTTGAGCAAGCTTCATTCCGCCAACAGGTTCGGTTATGATTTCGATAACATCAGCTTCAAAGTCAGCCTCATCCAAAGGTGCGTAAATGATTCCCCAGTGGATATCCTTGATGATGGATAGTTTGGCTGTAAGGTTTTTAGCGGTTTCCAAGTCTTGGAATCTGCCTAATGAAAAGTATTTTTCACCATTAGCTAACTTCTCAGGCATGTCTCTAAGTCCAATGGCGCCTGCTCCTCCTAAACACATTTGTTCCTCAATTGTTGAGTAAAATTTACTTCCTAATGATGCTTTTCTAACCATTTCACAGTGTCTGATTTTTTCATCAATCAAATCGTAACCTTCAGGCAAATCTTCAGGGGTTTTGATTAGTTTCATGGCTACCGGTTTTGCATCAAGTTTAATTTTACTTTCAATTACTTCGCAGTATTTTTGGTTTGTTTCTAAATTAGTCATACAATCGCCTATTATTATATTGTATTAAGGAATTTTAAAGTCTTTTGCATTAACAGTGTTATTTTTACAGAATGTTTTAAAATCGCAAGCGCTGCAGGTTCTTTCATCTGAATCCGCTTTCCATGCATCTTGAATTTTACATCCCTTAATCTCTTTAATCAATGACTCTTCAATATCTGCCACAACACTATCGAATTTCAAAAGAGCTTTTTCCTGTTCCGTTTCATCAACATTAATGATTCTGATGGACCTTGCTATTTTAAACTCATCACTCAAATCAGGAGCCTTATCCTCTTCTTCCCAGTTGTTGATTAGGTCAACGTCGTGTTCATATTCATTGCCGATATCAGTAAGGCCATTGTTCAATTCATCTTTGATTAGCACCAGGTCCTCTTTGGACGGTACAAGCTCATTTAAATAAAAAATTATTCCTGCAACTATAGGCTTTGAGTCTTCCTGTTTTGACCTAAGCCAGGAATATGTTAGGATTTGCTGCTTGTGGGTTTCCCACTTGTCCTCAGTTTTTTCGTTAATCACCTCTGTAGGAGGTCTTTTCATTCCCTTATAGTCAATGATTATTTCATAGTCGTCCCCCTCGTTGTATTGGGAGATTGTCTTTTGAAAATTGGAATCCTTTTTTAGAAAGTTAATGATCTTATTGTCATAGTTGTCCAAATTGCTCTGTTCCAGTGTTCTGTTTATTTTCATTGAAGTCAGCACATCCACAACACCGTTGATGCCGTAGTAATTGGACCTGCTGGTTTTTTCATCATAATTGGGCATCTGACGCACGCCTTTAATCAAGAGTTCTGAAGAATCGATTAAAGGAAAGAGATGTTTTCCCCATATGTTGATAGCCTTTTCAGCCCTTGCGCTGGCCAGTTTCTTGTGGTCATGCTCATTCAAATCGTCAATTGTCATATTGCCGTCAGGCTGATTTAAGATGCTGAAAAACAGGTCCTCATCGTGAGGGTAAAGCCCCCTGACCTGCAGTCTACTGTCAATCATGTCTTCAATGGGTCTGATGTCCTCTTTCCAATCCCATGGAAATTGAGTATTGTTGTATTTCCATTGAATGAAAGCTTCCTCTAAAACGCCGTGAATGAATTCCCCAAACCATCTCTGAACGGGCTTTGAAGGAGGAAGCGTTCCTTTATTTTGGTATCTGTATTGCAGATTGCATGTTAAGAATGAAAGCAAATCGCCTGTAAGGCTGTATTCCGGAATTATATATGCTTTTGATCTTGACGGTAACTTCACATTAACACTTCCTAAATTAGATAAATCTCCTTAAATCCGACATATTCCTCATCCCTGCTCCATCCAAGAGCAACGTTCGGAATGTAAAAATGATCGTTTTTAGTTTTATAACCTTCAATTGCATTGTTGAGGCCTACCAATAACAAAACGCTTTCGGCTCTTGAAAATGCAACAAAATAAAGTCTTGTCAAATCATCGAATTTTCTGTCTTTTTCACTTCTGTCGCTTTGTCCCAATGAGCTGTATTTCCTGATGGAATCCTCGATTGTCACGTTGTCTTTAAGGGATTTTGGAAATCTGAATATTTGAGTTCTGATGTCGTTGTTCTTGAATTTGGAACCAACATCAACAATGACTAGTGGAAATTCCAGTCCTTTTGACTGATGGATTGATAAGACGTTTACCCTATTGTCGGGCAATGTTTCAAGAAGTGATTCATCAATTGAAACTCCTCCTGTTGATAAAGGCACAAAAATGTTCCATATTGCCTCTAAAACGGAATCCCTTTCATGAGTTGGGCTTACAAATGAAATATTTGAGTGATAATCATTGAAAAATCCTGTTTGTGTAATGGATTTGGTAATCGCTTCAAGATATACGATTCCTTCAACATCATCCTGAAGTTCTTCAATCCAAGTTGTTATCTTGTATGCAAGCTCCATAAGGCTGGCGGTTTTTGGCCATTCGTCATAGCCTTTAGGTTTTCTCAGCTGCCAGGATGTTACGAATTGGGATAATGTAATAGGTTTATGAGGTTCAGGATTCATTTTTACATATTCCTTGGCCAGCACTCTCCATCGGTTCATGTTGTGAATGGCCAATTTAGGAATTGTCTTATCTGATTTTTGAATACCGGCTTCAGGGTCTATGCACTCGAGAATCAAGCCGCAAAAAACAGCGACAATCTCGATATCCTGAAGGTCAATTCCCCTTGGATTGAATATTTCTATTGGCTGGCGGTATCTTTTGAGCTGTTTTCTTAATAGGTATAAAAATGCGTTGTTTCCATGCTTGTTTTCTTTAGGGGAATATGATAGAATTGCTATGTCTGACGCTGAACCATAGTCGCTGTCCAGTTTAAGGCTTATCTTATCCATCTCCTTGCCGGCCCTGATTGTTTCCTCTTTAATTTGCAGTAGTTTGGCAATATCGACATTTCCATTTACTTTTTTGTAATATTCCTCATCTAAAACACGCAAGACTTCCAATTCGCATTCGCCATGATTTACAAGTTTATTTATCAGCATGGACAAGTCCTTCGCAAGCATCTGAGGGTTATTCCTGAACATTCCCAAAACGGGCATCTTATCCTTTTCAAAATCGGGAGCTATAATTTTAGGCTTGTTTTCCACTCTTGCCTTTTGGTATTCCTGGTCCAGTTCGACAAACTTATTGCAATGCTCGATAATGTTTTGTGTTGAACGGTAGTTTGTTCTTAAATTGATTTCCTCAACATCAATGCCCAGACTTTGCCTGACCCTTTTGGGATAGTTTGTAAACAGGTCTACGGTTGCGCCTCTGAAGCGGTAAAGTGACTGGTCATCATCGCCTACAACGGTAAGGCTGCCGTCATTTTTTAATGCGGATTTTGCCATTGTGAAATAGATGTCTTCCTGAAGCAGATTTGTGTCCTGGTATTCATCGACCAAAACGATTTTTATTTCATCCAGGAAGGATTTCAATTCATCGCTTTTCAATTTGTTCAGAAACAGTGATTCCAGCATTGCAAAATCAATCGTATTTCTGTTCAATAGAACTTCCCTATATTCGTTTATGCATTCAAGCGCAATGCGCTGGCCGCTGTCTTCAGGCGTATTTTGATACAATCCATTAAAGTCAACTTGGTCATGGTATATTCTATTCTTTATTTTAAGGAGTATTTCGCTGATTTTGGATGGCTCATTAAGTTTTTCATGCCCTTCCAACTCCTTTAGATAGTCAATAAGTTTGGTGTTTAGATATGTTTCATTTTTAATGATGATTTTTATCATTGCTGATTTGGCGACAAATTCTTCAATAACAATGGCTTGGTTTTCCCCAGGTTTCTTATAATCTCTTAACAATTCTTCAGCTATACTGTCAATCGTACCGATTTTAATCAGGTTGAAATCGATTCTGTTAACTTGCATTATTCTGTCGAAATCATCCGTATTGTCCATCAGATGATTCTTGATTTCATCACCCCAGCCCAGCACTCTTGAGTAGAGCTCTTCAGCTGCTTTTCTGGTGTATGTTGTAGCCAGTATTGCATTCGGTTCAATGTCATCCACAAATATGTATTTCAATATTTTAAGAACCATTACTGTAGTTTTACCGGAACCCGGCCCGGCTACAATGAAAAGGGACTTGTTGCTTGGAGATAGTATAGCATTCTTTTGATCTTTATTTGAGGAGATATCTCTTTTTAATATATTCACTACAATATCTTCAAATTCTTCATATGAAATCATTTTTTCCCTCTAAATCTAATATGATTTAATCTATGTAACTAGGTTA
>JAEIGA010008613.1_pt1 | contig 15465 bp, 12 predicted proteins | sample 9270691 | NCBI WGS metagenome assembly JAEIGA01 (sample SAMN17057246, study PRJNA624740) | gut metagenome | biome: biome; isolation source: fecal sample | host: Bos grunniens | place: China: Xizang | collected 2019
AACTGCTTGAAGGATAAAGAGATAATACGAAAATTGGGTAAAATTAACGCTGCTACAGCGGCTTCCTTGCGAAAAAATGGTCCCGAAGTTATCAACAATTTGCCCGTTTTTTAGGGAAGTCTAAAGAAATTTTGGGTCAATTTGGGCGAAATTGAGTCGCAATATGGGCGAAATTGGGTGAGCAATATGGGCGAAATTGGGTAGGTAAAGTCGCCCATTTTCCGTATAGAAAATCGCCTGCGTTGTCGCGACATTTTGAGTGATTTGGGTCGGCAGTATTGACTACTTATCTCCGTTTTGCTACACTTTTAGTGTATGTAGAGAGAAGGAGTTTTTTTATTCTGTTGAATACACTTATGATGCTTACTGCTTCATGCAATGTATAAGGTGTTAGAGTGTGGTTGTCATTCGGCGCAAAAAATATTTGACATACGTTGGATGAGGGTAGTATGGTATCTATTAATCTTTGAAGTCCATTTTGGATTATCTAAGAGCTTTGGTTGAGAGTGCTCCATCTAAATCAAAGAAGTTACTTCGGGGCAATTACAAAGAGGTAGTTATGGCGTTTGTTGGTAATTTGCTGTGGTTCATTTTAGGCGGTTGGGCTATGGGCCTTTCTATGATTCTCGCCGGTGCATTGTGGTGCATCACGATTATCGGTATCCCGTTCGGGGTGGCTACCTTCCGCTTGGCTATGTTTGGCTTTTTCCCGTTTGGGAAAGAGTTGGTGAATGCAGAAGACGTGGGTGAAAAACGTGTTGTAGGAACCGGGATTGCGGCCGTTCTTTGGATTATCTTTTATGGATTGTGGGCGGCAATCGCATATGGTCTTTTGGGCCTCTGCTATTTCTGCTCAATCATTGGTATTCCTTTCGGTATTGCCTCCTTCAAGCTTGCAGCAGCATCGTTTAACCCGTTGGGCAAACGTATCGTCAGCACCGACATGGCACAAGTAATTCGTGCGCGTAAAGCAAATGCCGCTTTGAATGCCAAGTTGGGCAAGTAATGTCGTAGGTGTCTAATCTTATTAGATGCCTTACAATGCAATTATTTTTAGGAGCCCCTTGATGCGCGTCAAGGGGCTTATTTTTGTTGTTTTTTCGCATTTTTAGGGGTAAATGTGGGGGCGGGGCTCGTGGAATGGGGTTAAATTTGATAAAATAGCAACGTTTATAGAGGATTTCGGCATGCGAAAACGTATAGCGGTAGTCATGGGCGGTGTTTCCCATGAAGCAGAGATTTCTTTACGCTCAGGTGAGGCAGTGACAAAGGCATTGTGTGATGCTGGGTATGAAGTGCTGCCAGTGAGATTGACTCAAGAGTCTTTGGATGAGCTTCCAGATGGGGTGGAGGCGGTCTTTATTGCTTTGCATGGTGGATACGGCGAGAATGGCGGTATTCAACGTGATCTTGATGCTCGTCAAATTCCCTACACAGGTCCTGGCGCTTGGACGAGCGAGTTGTGCATGGATAAGGTGGCAACGAAGCGTGTACTGGAAGCGGCAGGAATTAAGACGCCCCCTGGGGTGACGGTGAAGGCTTCTGAAGCGAATGCTCCGTGCCCATTGCCATTGCCTGCGGTGGTGAAGCCGCCACGGGATGGATCAAGTGTTGGACTTTCTAAGGTGACGGAGGCCTGCCAGTGGGCTGATGCTGTGCGTTTAGCTTGTGCGCAGGATGCTACGGGTGAGGCATTGGCAGAGGTTTATATCCCTGGTCGTGAATTGGCTGTGGGGGTGGTAAATGGTCAGGCCTTGCCAGTGATTGAAATTATTGCGCCGAACGGTTGGTATGACTTTACGGCGAAGTATGCTGCGGGTGGCTCGCGCCATGTTTATCCTGAGACCTCTGAATTGACGGAACGGGTGCAAAAAATTGCAGTGGCAGCGGCGGCCGCAACGAAGTGCCGTGGCGCAGTGCGCGTTGATTTCCGTGTGACGGATGAGGGTGAGGCTTACATCCTTGAGATTAATACTACGCCTGGATGTACGGCGACGAGTCTTCTGCCAGAAGCGGCGGCTCGCGCTGGGATGGATTTCCCAACGTTATGTGCGCAGTTGATTGAGCGTGCAGAATTTGATCGGGTGGATTGAGCGGAATGGATGATCTGAATACGATTGGTAAACGCCGAGGAAAATCCACGAAGGCGAAGACGCAGTCGCGCGGTAAGATTGTGCAGTTTTTGGGTCTTTGCATGGCGGGACTCCAGCAGGTGTTGCTACGCTTTAAAGGGCTGGTTCTCTGCCTCGCGATGGTGGTATTGGTGTGGGGTGGTCTGAAAGCTTTTGCAAAAATTTACTACCACAGTAATGATGCGTTTATGATCGCGCCAGAAGACATTGTGGTAAGAGGAAATTCAACCGTCACGCAAGAGTATATCCTCCAGTGTTTTGATATCACAAAGCCTCGAAATGGGTATGAGTTGGTGCAATCGGATATCGTGCAGCGTCTTTGTCAGCGAATGCCGATTTTGAAGGATGCCAAGATGACCTATACGGTCGGCGGGAAGTTGGAGATTTGGGTGGAAGAGCGTATGCCTTTAGCGCAAATCGCAGGTGACATTCGCCCGCCATTGGTGGTGGATGAGGAGGGGATGATTTTCATCTATTCTCGTGCAACAGGAGGCTATCCTGAAGTGGGGGGATTTGATTTGCCAGATGAGGTGTTGTGCCCAGGGCAAAAGTTACCCGAGTCGCTACACTGCATGTTACGTTTACTCTCTGTGGCATCGGATACGACAAAATTTTTCCCGAGTGCAGTTAAACGTGTTTCATTGCTTGGGATTGATCCAGATGATGGTTTGAAGGTTACACTTGTGGACGGGCGCAAGATTGACATTGCCTGGGATGGGATGGCCACAGAGACGGCTATTTCTGAGGGAATGGTGGATCGATTGCACAAAATTGCGCGTGTATTGCGTTCTTCTGCGGCGGAGGGGATGACGCATTTTAATGCGATGGCTCCGGATCGTGTGACGGTTTCAGAATAGGATTTTGAGGTTATGGCTACACAGCTTTTAGGTGCACTTGACGTTGGCACGCAAACAACCACGCTTGCTGCGGGTGAGATGGAAGAGGGGCAACTGCGCGTATTGCACGTGGTCTCAACACCGACCTATGGTGTAAAGAAGGGGGTTGTTCGTAACATTGGCGATGTGGCGAAGTCAATTCGTAAGGTCTTTACGGAGATGAGTTCGCGTTACAACGTGGATATTTACGATGTGGTGACCTGTCTCTCTGCACAAGACATTAAGACAACGTCTCGTACCGGCACGAAGTCATTTGTATCCTTGGCCGTAATGACGGAAGAAGATGCGGAAGAGGCGCAGGAATTAGCATTTTCAACTGAGTCTGCCAATTCGCCAGATGTGTTGTTGCAACGGTTTAAGCAGCGTTTTCGCGTGAATGATCAATCGGTGGAAAATCCGGTGGGCATGAAGGGAAATCTGCTTGAGGCTTCCTTATTGGAATTGACGGTGCCACGAACCGCTTCTGAAGCGCTCCTTTCTGCGATTACGCAAGCTGGTTTGCGTCCTGTGGATACAATTTTTACGGGTTGTGCAGATGCGGCAGCGGTATTGGAATCGCAGACGCGTTCGGATGGAGCCTTGGTTATTAATTTTGGCGCTGGCACGTGTGATTATCTAGCGATTTCCAATCGTATCGTGGTGGCCGCTGGTACGTTAGGTATCGGTGGGCAACATTTGACGAATGATTTGGCGCATGCTTTTCAGGTGAATCAAGACACAGCCGAACGCATGAAGATTGATTGCGGTGCGGCACAGATTCAGCCAGACTTGGCGAATGAACGTTACAACCTGCGTTCAACGTTTAGCATGGATCGCACTGTTTCGATGCATGCCATCCAGACGGTGACCACTGAACGTGTAAATGAAACGCTTCATTTGTTGCGAGACATTCTTCATCGTCAGGGTGTGTTTCCTTCAAACCTCCATGGCGGCGTCTGGTTGACCGGTGGTTCGGCGGCATTGCCCAATATCACGGAGCAGGTGAGCACCATCATGGAATCACCCTGCAGAATCGGCGTACCAATCAATGTATTAGAATTGCCAGAAGAGGTGCAAAAGGCGCCTTATCGCTACGCGACGGTTATTGGTCTTTTGAAGTGGCGCATGCAGTCTTTGGCGCATGAGGTTTATAAGCCGTCCGTGTTTACGCGTCTTCGTACTTTCTTCAGGGGTTAATTGCATGAAAGCAGACGATCTTCTTTTTATTTCGTTAGGTGGCGCCGCGGCGGGCATTGCGCGACGAATCGCGGGGAATGTGCGACGTGACCCGAGCCAACCGCCCATGCGACTTTTGGTATTAGACACAGATGATGCGGTGTTGCAAACCGTGGCCAATCCGCATATCGAAGGTGTCTCTGTCACAATTTTTGGCACGCAACGTTTAGACGGCAAGGGAACTGGTGGCGACCATGTCTTTGGCATGAGTGCCTTCCGTGATGATGCACAAACGTTATTGCAACAGATTGGCTCTCCGCGCTTGGCGATTGTTTTGACCTGCTGTGGTGGTGGCACTTCGGGTGCTTGCGAACCCTTGTTGCGCTTGTTGAATGAACGTGGCATTGCGAATATTGTTTTTGCAACAGAGCCATTACCCTTTGAGGGGGATGATCGTAAACGCTGCGCTTCGGTGGTTGTCCCTACAATTATGGCGAATGCAAATGCCGCAACTGTGGTGCCATTGGCGACGTTGCTGAAGGATGGTCCAGAGGGATTAACTGCGGCTCAGTCGTTTGAATACGCCGCCGATCGCCTTTCCGCGGGGGTGAGTTTGCTTTGGACGCTTTTGGTGCATCCGGGTTATCTGCAATTTGATGTAGAGCATCTACGCCAATTATTGGAACGTGAAGGTTCGCTGACGCTGCCGTTTACCTTTTCTGATGCTTCGGCAGTGGGTGAGACCCGTGCAGAAGAAGTGGTCACTGCGATTACGGAGTCTTCTCGATTTAAACTGCGCGGGATTAATTGTCTCGCGAATGCGCGCACGGCAATCGTGGGCGTGTTGGCGGGAGAAGATTTGCGATTGAGCGAATTAAATGTTTTGATGAATGGGCTACGTGGCCTCTTCCATAAACAAACCGAAATCCTCTTAGGGACGGTAAACCATGCCTCCTTTAATGGGAAATTAGAGGTGGTCGTTTTCGCCTTTACGCAAAGTGGCACCGAGATGCTTCCAAGCGAAGATGCACTGCAGCCCGTGGGGCGCAAACGTTCTAGTCGCCAGGCGCGCGCAAAGGGTTTGACGGCGGTGAAGGATCGTTTTGATGACGTGGAACGCACGATTATCGACGGTGTCAATTATGACGAGCCGACCTATTTGAGACGTAATATTCGGTTGAAACGATGAATCGGACGTTGGGATGCTTGCTTTGCTGCGGTTTGCTGTTGGTCGGATGCCGACGGGTAGACTGGAAAGAGGCTTTGATTGAGCCTGCCGCGGGGGTAGATTTCGTTGTTTTGCAACAAGCCTTACAGGCGTTGGACAATGAAACACCACCCGAGGTGCAGATGAAGCAGGGCATGGTCTTCGTGCGGTATAACTCAATGCGAATCTCCGTGCGAAACTTGACGTATGTGAGAGATGAGCTTGCGGCAGCGGCGAAGCAGGAGCGTGCAAAATGAGATTTTTGGTTCAGCGAGTAAAAGAGGCTTCTGTGACCGTGGGCGAAGAACGTATTTCCGCCTTTGAAGGGCCAGGTTACTTGGTTTTGTGTGGTATCGCACCAGATGACACGCAAGCAAAAGCCGAGAAATTGTGTGCGAAACTCCTGAAATTGCGCATCTTTGAAGATGAGAAGGGCGCAATGAACCGTTCCATCATCGATGTGGCAGGTTCTGTGATTATCGTCTCGCAATTCACGCTCTATGCGGATACGAACTCTGGTAATCGCCCGGGATTTTCCACGGCGGCGCGCCCAGAAATCGCAGAGCCCTTGTATGATTTTTGTTGCGAAACGTTACGTAAGACATTGGGCGAGCGCTTAGGCACAGGACGATTTGGTGCGGATATGGCCGTGCGCTTGCTCAATGATGGTCCGTGCACCTTCCTTTTGGAGGCTTGAACGCGCAGATGTTCACGGGATTGATTCAAACTGTTGGTAAAGTGCTCGCAGTGACTTCACGCGGGAGTGGGGCGTCTTTGACGATTCAAGCACCACAGCTTGCCACAGAAGATGAACCGCTTCGCCTCGGCGAGAGTGTGGCCGTGAATGGGGCTTGCCTTACGGTTGCCTCACTTCCCACCGCAGACACCTTTATCGCAGATGTCTTGGAAGAAACACTACGGTGCACGATCTTTCGTGACTTACAACCCGGCGACGGCGTAAATTTGGAACGTGCGCTACGCTTTGGTGACCGTTTAGATGGTCATTTAGTGACAGGTCATGTGGATGGCGTGGGGCGTTTGATAGCGCAACGTGATGAAGGGCATGACAAGGTTTTTCGATTTGGCTGCGGAGCAGATTTTGCACGAAAGACGGTGCGGAAGGGTTCTGTGGCAGTAAACGGTACGAGCTTAACCGTGTGTGCGGTGGGCGACGACTGGTTTGAAGTGGCTTTGATTCCAACAACGCTTCGAGCGACCGTGCTTGGGCATCTTGGCATCGGAGCAAAGGTTAATTTAGAGTCCGATATTCTTGGCGCATATGTGCGTCGAGCGCTCGGATTTGATTCAACAACATCGTTACGACAAATTATTGCCGCGGGCTTCGCGGATTAGAAAGGACACATCACCATGGATATGGATACCGCAGAAAAATTGGCTGAACAGATTGATACGAAGGATTTGAATCTGAAGCAACTCTTTGCTGAAGATCCGAATCGTGCCGAAAAAATGACGGTGACGGCTGCAGGTTGGACGCTGGACTATTCGAAGAATTTGATTGATGAGCCCACCTTGAAGCTCTTGATTCAGTTGGCCGATAAGTCTGGCTTGAAGGCTGAAATTGAAAATATGTTCAATGGCGTTCACATCAACAAGACTGAAGATCGCGCAGTGTTGCACACGGCTTTGCGTAGTTCGAAGACCGCAGGCTTGGTCGTGGATGGCCAGGATGTCTATGCAGATGTGCATGCTGTTTTGAACAAGATGGGCGAATTTGCGAAGTTGATTCGCACGGGTAAGTGGGTCGGCGCTACGGGCAAGCGCATTAAGTATGTCGTGAATATCGGCATCGGCGGCTCTGACCTCGGCCCTGCGATGGCCTATCAGGCACTCGCTTCCTACACCAAGCGCACCATTAAGTGCTTCTATGTGTCTAACGTTGATGCGACGCACATGGCCGAAACCTTGCTTCAGGTGAAGGCTGATCAGACGCTCTTCATCGTTGCTTCCAAGACCTTCACGACTCAGGAAACGATGACGAACGCAATGACGGCGCGCGCATGGTTGGTCAAGCAGTTGGGTGAAGCGGCGGTGGCGAAGCACTTCGTTGCTGTCAGCACCAATGCGGCAAAGGTGGCCGAATTTGGCATTGACACGGCCAATATGTTTGGTTTCTGGGATTGGGTCGGCGGCCGTTATTCGCTGCCTTCTGCAATTGGTTTGTCCTTGATGATTGCGATTGGCGAACAGAATTACAAGCGTTTGCTCGCAGGTTACGAGGCAATGGACCGTCACTTCCGCACGGCTCCTTTCCGTCGCAACCTCCCTGTGCTGTTGGGCTTGATCGGTATTTTGTACGCCAATGGCTATGGTGCAGACAGCTATGCTGTGTTGCCTTATGATCAGTATCTCGCTCGCTTCCCTGCGTATCTCCAGCAGTTGGATATGGAGAGCAATGGTAAGTCGGTTGACCGTCAGGGCCAGCCTGTGGATTACACCACCGGTCCGATCGTTTGGGGTGAACCTGGTACGAATGGCCAGCACGCATTCTATCAGTTGATCCACCAGGGCACGCGCTTAATCCCGGCAGACTTCATCGGCTTCTGCCGTAGCCACAATCCGTTTAGCGATCACCACGATAAGTTGATGGCAAACTTCTTTGCACAGACCGAAGCGCTTGCTTTCGGTAAGACTGCAGACCAGTGCCGTGCAGAAGGTGTGCCAGAAGTGCTCGTTCCCTTCAAGACCTTTGAAGGCAACCACCCGACCAACACCCTTTTGGCGGATGAATTGACCCCGAAGACCCTGGGTGCTTTGATTGCACTTTACGAACACAAGGTCTTTGTGCAGGGCATCATCTGGGATATCTACTCCTTTGACCAGTGGGGCGTGGAATTGGGCAAGGTCCTCGCAGGCAAGATCCTTAAGGAATTGACCGACACGAGCGCACCGCTTGCTCACGACAGCTCGACGAATGCATTGATCGCACGCTATCGTGCTGCTAAGGCCTAATTGATTGGCTTGGTATTAAAGGAGGCGTTATTCTGCGGAGTAACGCCTCTTTTTCTTGCCATTCCCTCATTGGTTAGGGTATAATACAAAGTGTAGAGCACATTCAATTAATAAAAAGGAATGCCTATGTTAAAGCAACTTCTTTCGTTGGCGCTCATGTTGGCGCTTCCCTTTGCCGTGATGGCTTCGGCATTGGATGAACTGATGCCGCGTCCAAAACAGATTGTCCCCACAAAAGCAGGCCAGTGGACGTATAACGAGGCAGAAATCAAGGAAATTGCGCCTGACCCAGAGGTAATGAAACATGGCGATGAGGCTTATGGTCTTCTCATTAACCAGAAGAGCGTTCAATGGTATGGCAATAAGCGTTATGCCATGGCAACGTTGCGCCAATTGGTTGACTTAGGGCAGGGAAAGGTGCCGTGTGGTACGATTCGCGACTGGCCGACGCTACCTTATCGTGGAATGTTGCATGATACGGGGCGTAATTGGCAACCGCTTTCGCAGCTTTTAATGCAATTGGATTGGTTGAGCAAATATAAGTTCAACTGTTTCCAGTGGCACATTACCGACAATCACGGTTGGCGCTTGGAGTCGAAAAAGTATCCCGAACTCTCTCATCCTGACAACCTTGATCGTACTGACAACTTCTACACGCAGGAAGAATTTAAGGCGCTCATCGCTTATGCTAAGACGCTTGGCATCACGGTGATTCCCGAATTGGACGTGCCGGGCCATTCCGAAACGATGCGTCGAGCATTCGGTGTGCAGAAGATGGACGAACCCAAGATGCGTCAAATCATCGCAGACCTCTTTGATGAATTGATGACCTTGTTGGATCCTGAAGTTACCCCCTTCATTCACATCGGCTCTGACGAGGTGAAAGCGCATGAACGTGTCCCTGGCGAATGGCTCACCCAGTGGGTGAAGCAGATTGAAGCAAAGGGCTTTAAGGTGATTGCTTGGGGCCCTGGCCAACATCCGCCCCATCTCTCGAAGCCGTTGATTCGTCAGTATTGGATGGGTCGCCAGGTGGGACGTCCCACAAATGAACCCTATTTTGACTCTCAGTCTTCGTACTACATCAATCACGTGGACCCCTTGGAAATGCTCGCTGCGGCATGTTATCAAAAGCCGTGCTTAACGGGCCCTGTGGAAAATCATCTCGGTGCCATCTTTGCGGTTTGGCACGATGATGCTTTGGGCAAGCCATGGGATATTCTCACGATGAATCCTGTCTTCCCTGCGATGGTGTTGTATTCCGATAACTTCTGGAATGGCCGAGAAAAGGATGATATGCGCTACTATGGCAATTTGCCTGCGCCCACTGATCCAGCTTTCGCACTTGCCGCCGATTTGGAACGTCGCACTTTGGCACAAAAGCCCTTCTTTAAAGGATTGCCGTTTGACTACTATCCGCAAACGCAGATGCGTTGGCGCATGGCAGAAACTGCCGAAACCAAACCCTTTAATGAGCTCCCCTGGGGTGAACGTGTTATTGCTCAAGGGACCATCTATCCGCAGCACTTCTTCTTTGGACAGACCAATCTTACCAATGGTAAGAGCGGCTGCGTGTGGTTGGGCACCGTTGTGAATAGCGATGCAGATAAGACGGTGGATTTGATTGCAGACTGCATGAATTACTCTCGTAGCGATGGCCGCGCACGTGATGCCGCGCTTGTTCAGGGAAAATGGAATGCAAAGGGCGCAGAGATTTATCTTAATGGGACACCCGTTCCGCCTCCGCAGTGGGTGCAGCCGGGTCTCTCGGGATGGGGCACACGTGAAAAGCCCCTCGTGGATGAACCTTGGATGGTGCGTAAACCGCTGAAGGTGCAGCTTAAGAAGGGACGCAACGAGCTCCTGATTAAGCTCCCGCGTAAGGGATGGAAGTGGAGTGCAACTTGCTTCTTCCCGAATGCTGAAGGTCTCACCTTTGAAGCACCTTCCGTAAAGTAAGGTAAAGCCTTCCATAAAAATAGAGCACGACGGAGAATTCCGCCGTGCTTTGTTTTTTAATGCTTGGGAAAAGTGTGCGTTTCTATTCGTTCGCCGATGAGGTGGGGCGGATTAAACTTTGCGAACCTTGGCAAGCAGTTTATTGGTGAGGGTTTTGCCGAGGTGATCGGCAACGAGATCCGCGCCTGCACAGTTCTCAAAGGAGACCATGGGATCGGGGACTGCAATAGCACGGAGACCAATGCGTACTGCCGAACGAACACTCGCGCCACACGCGAAGAGTCCAAAGCATTGACGCACCGAGTAGCCGAGCGCAATGACTGCCGCCTGCAACGTGTCAGGCGTAAGGCCTGTTGCTAATGGGATGGGGTCAAACACTGCGATGGGTTCATCCGTAATCGACGCAAAGAGTTCGGAAACAATCGCCTGACGCAAACGGGTAATGATGGCAAAACGCACACCTTGTTTTGCCAAGGGGCGAAGTGTCTGTTTCAGTAGGTCAATGGACTGCTGGGCATTCTGTTGTAAAAGCGCCGCATAGGTAGCCGCAAGGCGGCGCTCCACGTGGGCGACATCTACATTCTCAGGGAGCAGTTTTTCAAGCGCAGGCGTAAAGGGTTTTCCATAGATATTGCGCACAAACCGATAAGGGTCATTGTCCGCAATGCCATACTTTTCAAGTCGCTCGGCAAGTACTTCTGCCGGTAATGCGAAACCTCCGAGAAAGAGCGGATCAAGTTCAATGATGAGCGCTTGCATGGGTCCTCCTTTTATTCGGCTGTCGTTCTGCTAAACCGCATCGACAAAGTACGCGACACACCCTTTTCTGGCATTGTGACACCATAGACGATGTCTGACCCTGCGATGGTGTGTTGGTTATGGGTGATAATCAAAAATTGGGAATGGACGAGGAAGTCCTTCAATGCATCCACGAAACGACCGATGTTACTATCGTCTAATGCCGCATCCAATTCGTCCAAGAGACAGAAGGGCGCAGGTTTAATCAAGAAGATTGCAAAGAGGAGCGAAACCGCCGTCATCGTACGTTCACCACCAGAGAGCAAACTAATGGTCTGAGGCTTTTTGCCGGGCGGACGAGCGATAATGTCAATGCCACACTCGAGCGGATCTTCTGCATTTTCCAATAATACCAATCGTGCTTCACCACCATGGAAGAGACGTGTAAACATCTTTTCGAAGTTGGCATTTGCCCGGTCAAAGGTCTCTCGGAACATTTTGCCAGAGGTGTCATTGATGGTCTTAATGAGCGTTAAGAGTTCATCGCGGGAATGGGTGAGGTCATCCGCTTGCGCCTGATAGAAGGCATGGCGTTCTTCCAATGCTTGATACTCTTCAATTGCAAGGAGGTTTACGGGGCCAATGCGGTCAAGTTCTTCACGAATGTCCGCCATGCGCGTTTCAATCCACGCTTCTTCAGGGGTCTCGCCCTCTTCCCACGAGGCACAAGGTTCATCCTGCGCAGTGCCAGGCGCAACGCCGTAGTCCGTTGACAAGCGATCGGTCAATGCCTGATGGCGTGCTCGATTTTCCGCCATGACCACTTCAGCCTTCGTCTTGACCTCTTGTGCTTCCAATAAGGTCTTTCGTGCGTCGGCTGACTCATGCTCAAGCTTTTCACGCAGTGCATTCAGTTCCAATCGTGCCGAACGCGCCGCTTCGATTTGCTGCTGCAGTTCAAGCGTCTCTTGCTTCATCCCGTCCAAAGACGAGACAATCTTCAAATTGTCTGCTTCTAACTTTTCAATATTGCCGAAACACGCGCGCACAGAGTCATTACGACTGACAACCGTAGCTTCCAATTCTTTAATGCGAGCCTCGTGATTGCGCGCTTGTGCCTGCACATGTTCGCGCTTTTGTAAGAAGCCTGCCATGCGGAATCGTGCCTCAGTCAAACGCGCAGAGGCGGCATCCATTTCGTTTTCAAGCGCAGAAAGACGTTCAGAACCAGAGGTGGTCGCTTGGGTGTAGCGTTCACGAACTTCGTCTAATGCTGCCAAACCTTCGCGAGCTTGTTCGCGTTCCGCATCGTCATGGCCACTCTCCGAAACGACTTCCGCGAGTTTTTGCTCCACTTCTGCAAAACGTATCGCCGCATCCTTCGCATCCCTTGCGGCGGCAGAACAGGTACCTGCGGCTTGGTCGGCAAGACGTTGTGCCTTTTCAAGCTGTCGTTGCGTGTCGCGAGATTTGGCGTTCATCGCATCCAAACGCGTCTGCAAGTCGGCAATTTCACGATCGTCAGTGGCGATTTCATCGGCAAGCGCATCGGCTTGTTCGTCCAATTCACTACAGAGTTGACGACGCGCAAGGGGCGTCGTGGCGCTCGCCATAACCGTATGCGTGCCGTCACCAGAGGCATAACGCATCGTACCATTATTGGTGACTACCGCCCACACGCCTTCTGGTAATGTGTCTGGCAAGTGTTCTGCATAGACATAACCACACAAAATGCGCGTAATGATTGCTTTTACAGAGGGAACGGCGGTGATGAAATCGGAGAGGGGAGGAAGCGTCGCGTCACGCGGTGGCAGGGTAAATTCAGGACCTTCAGCTACGAGAAGTTGCAACGTCTCTTCAGGGAATTGCGTTGTACACTGGCGTAAGAGACGTGTTGCTAATGCCGCATCGCGGACAATAATCGCACGACTCCATGGCGTGAGCGCCAATTCCACGGCTGCTTGGTGCGCTTTATCAACGGTAATTAAGTCTGACAAAGTGCCGATAATATCGCCAGGGCCGATTGAAAAGGGATTTTCCGGATCAAAGAGGCGAATCCCCGCATCTGGATGTTCGCCAGGAATCGGCTGAGAGAGGAGGGCGCGCTGCGCTTCAATCGCCGCAATTTGACGTTGGCGACGTTCTTGACGTTGTTGAATCACCGCAATGTCACTGCCGAGCGCAATGCGATCTTCTTCCAACATAATCAGTGCTTCGCGTGCCTCTTCGGTGGCTTCACGTAATTCATCCGCTTCAGCCTGCGCATCAGCAAGCGCACTTGCGGTTGCTGCCTTACGGCGAGCCGCTTCTTCGGTCTCAGCCTTTAGGCGTTCACGCTTTAAGAGCCGCGCTTCGCGTTCGGCATCATTTTTGGAGAGGAGTTGCTGCCAGTGCAATTGCTGTCGGTCGCACTGCGCCAAATGATTGCGCGCTTCTTGCAACGTACCACGCACGGCATCCACCGCTGCTTTACGTTCGTCATAAGCCGCTTGCGCATCCTCTAAAAGGTTTTGCAAGGTCTCTTGTTCATCATCAAAGACCGACAAATCAGGGGTCGCTGCAGGGTCAAGACGCGCCGCTTCAATGCGCTCCTGGGCTTCAGCGATTTCTTTCTCTAACCCAACCGCCCAATTGCGATACTCAGTGATACGCGCTAAATTGGTCTCAATAATTTCTTGTGCGCGAGAATGACGGGCAATGCTTGCCGCAGATTGTTCAGAAAGTCGTGCAATGGCATCTTCACCGGACTGAATCCGCGCGTTAACCTCGGCAATGGCACGTGCGCCAGCCTCCGCTTCATCTTGGATGGCGAGAATGCGATTAGCCGCTTCGGCTACAGCCATTGCTGCTTCAGCGATGGCAGCCTCCAATGCGGCGAGACGTTGTTTGGAAAGGAAAAGATCTAAGCCGCGTAACTCCGCACGAAGCACTTTGGCTCGTTCAGCCTTCTCGGCTTGGCGTTGGAGAAGGGTGCCCTGGCGCTTTAATTCACGCAAAATGTCGGTAACGCGGATGAGATTCTCTTCGGTTTGAGTGATTTTGCGAAGGGCTTCTTTGCGGTCGGCCTTAAACTTCGTTACACCTGCCGCCTCCTCAAAGACTGCGCGACGATCTTCAGGGCGCGAAGAAAGAATCGCATCAATTTGCCCCTGCGCCATGACAGAGTAAGAGGTGGTGCCCACGCCTGTGCCCATAAAGAGACGTTGAATATCCTTTAAACGGCAGGGTGTCTTATTGAGGAAGTAGGCATTTTCACCAGAACGATACGCACGACGCGCAATGGAGACCTCGGCATACTCCGTTCCTAAAGCCTTCTCACAGTCGGCAAAGTGTAATGACACCTCCACCATGCCCAATGGTTTACGCGCATCGGTGCCGTTGAAAATCAAATCCTGCATCTTAGAGCAACGCAATGCACTCGGGCGTTGCTCACCCAAAACCCAACGAATCGCATCGGAGACATTACTCTTACCACACCCATTTGGCCCCACAATAGCAATCATACCCGGCTCAAAAGTGAGACGAGTCTTATCCGCAAAGCTCTTAAAGCCTTGTATCTCCAGCGTTTTTAAATACATCGTTGAAGCGTAGTTTACCATAAATGCGCCTACACGCGCTACAACTATATCGTGCACATATCAATGACACACTTAACTCACACATCTTCAACCATTCACCGCATCTTCGGTGCACTTTTATTTGACACATTACGACGACACAACCAATAGCCCCATTTTCTTCGGTGCACATTACTATGACACATCACGCGCTGATAGCCGAAATAAGTAAAAAGACTTGCAATCTTATGTAGAGAGGAGTATGCTATAAATACATAGTTTGATTGGGGTGAAGACGTGATGCGCCCTCTCACCACCTCTCAGACGCACTAAAAGATGCGTTAACGCGTATTTTTCGTTCAGTTGAAACTACCACCTTCAAGGAAAGAACGAAGTTATACTGCGGAGACTGCGTTAGGGACCATTCCCTGGCGTGTTTCTGTTTGTATTTGTTTTCTTTCCGGGCTGTGGTAGGCCTCAACTGAGAACAAGACAATTCAGAGGCACGCCTTTTTTGTGTCTTTGAATAAAAGAAAAGAGGCACGAGATGAAAAATGTTTACTTAATGAGTTTGTTCGCTCTTCTAGTATTTCTGCCATCTGTAGGTATTTCTGAGAGGTGGACAGAGTTATATTATTATGACAATGAAACCCGAACTTCCAAAGAAATTGCATGGACGTATATTATCAATCCCGATGGAAGTGTCTCATTGGGTGACGCTCCCGAGGGTGCTCTTAGATATTCACATCGCATAGACGATGTAGCACAATTAATTCTATCTCCGGTATCGCTTCCGAGTTCTATTAATGGGAGCCTCGTTTCCGCTATTTCGCCTATGGCGTTTGCAAGTT
>JAEIGA010008614.1_pt1 | contig 15465 bp, 18 predicted proteins | sample 9270691 | NCBI WGS metagenome assembly JAEIGA01 (sample SAMN17057246, study PRJNA624740) | gut metagenome | biome: biome; isolation source: fecal sample | host: Bos grunniens | place: China: Xizang | collected 2019
AGGACAGCTTACTATTTCTAATAATTGGCACAACAGACCTAATAGCAATATTAGGAGGAAACAGTTATTATGAAAAAGAAACTTACAACCTTAATGGTATCGGGAGTAATGGCATTTGCACTTTTAATTATCTCACCTACAGTCATGACCTCTTCTGGGGCGGACTTAAACGGTGCAGAGGTAACATCTGAAATGGCTTCGGTTCAAGAGTATAAAAGAAACTTGGTAACATCACCTATGATAGTTGATGTTACTGAGTTATTTGAACCAGTAGAATACAAAGAAGTAAATAGCAAAGATGAATTAAATGAATTAATTTTAAAATGTGATGAATATGCGACTCGATTAAACAGTAACTTAGAGACAATGAATCTTTCAGACGATAGTAAATTGGAGGTTGAATCCGAGATTACTCGTGTCAACGAGGTTAAACACCTTTATGAATGTGACTTGCAATATATTATCGAACAGGAAGAACTAGCCGCGATTGAAGCAGCTAAATGGGAAACACGAAAAACCGAATATCCAGTAGCAACAAAAGTATGGCTCTATATGAAAGAAGAGCTCGGTTGGAATGATTATGTTTGCGCCGGGGTCATGGGTAACCTTATGGCGGAAACAGGTGGACAAACTTTAAATTTACAACCAGAGCTTTGGGGTCATGGAAATAATAGAGGCTACTATGGTATCTGTCAGTGGTCTGCTAAATATTATCCAGAGGTATCTGGACAAGATTTAGATTATCAGCTAGACTTTTTGAAAGATACAGTGGAATATGAGTTTAATACATATGGCAAATTATATCAATCAGGAATGAAGTATGAAGGCTTCACTAATATGACTGGAGATTGTAGAGCAACAGCATTGGCATTTGCTAAAGCCTATGAGAGATGTAATTCAAAGCACTACTCAGTACGTCAAACGAATGCAGAAAAGGCTTATGAATATTTCACAAATTAATCATATAGGGGATACATAGAAATATGTATCCCCATTTTTTTTATTTATAGACCTAGCTTGGGTCGCAAACAAACGCTTGAATCGTCCCACCGATTAAAAATGGGCTTGGGAATTTTTTCGAGTAAATATGCGGCAAGCCCTAAAAACTCTTTTGATTGATAAATCATAAAAAATATGGTATAATATATGTATAAAAGGAGTAAAAAGATTGAAAGGAGTTATAATGGAACTAACACAAAAACAGCAACAAGGTTTAGAAATAGCTTTAGATAGATATAATAAAAAAGAACGATATACTTGTATTGCAGGCTATGCCGGAACGGGTAAGTCCACCTTAGTAAAATTTATCGTATCAGCTTTAGGGTTAAGTCAAAGCGAGGTATGTTATATCACATATACTGGCAAAGCATCACTCGTACTGCGAGATAAAGGATGCCCCAATGCCATGACCGCACATAGATTATTATATCAATCATTTCCTAAAGCAGACGGAACATTTTATCATAAACCACGTAGACCAATTCCACCATACAAGTTAATTGTAGTAGATGAAATCTCTATGTTGCCTGATGAAATTTGGCAACTTTTATTATCACATAACATTCATGTCATTGCTCTTGGTGACCCATTTCAGTTACCGCCAGTAGGCTCTGATAATGGAGTTTTAGCCAAGCCGCACATTTTCTTAGATGAAATTATGCGTCAAGCCCAAGAGAGTGAGATTATTAAACTGACTATGGATATTCGTGCGGGCAAGCCTCTTCAGTTAATGAATGGTAATGAAGTAAAAATTATTAGTGCAGATGATTTTGTTGATGGTATGTTCTTATGGGCAGACCAAGTTATTTGTGCTAAGAATGATACACGTCATGATATAAATAAACGTATGAGAGATAAGATTCATGGTGTCCAAAGCGTTGAGCCAGTAGAAGGAGATAAGATTATCTGTCTTCGTAATGATTGGGAGCACCCAAATGAAGCTGGCGATGTAATGGTTAATGGGTCTATTGGTACTTTATGGAATATTAAAAAGACATCTGGTAACTATTGGTTGAAACCTATGCTAACTGGTAATTTTATCCCAGACGGCATTACAGAATACGACATTGATATGTCTCCAGATGACCCAGTATTCCGAGATATAAACATAGATTATAAGCAGCTCACTACTGGAGAACCAACAGTAAACAAAACCAATTTCAGACGCTTTCCTAAACAGTGGCGTCCAAGTGAATTTGATTATGGTTATTGTATTACTTGTCATAAGGCGCAGGGTTCTGAATACAATAAAGTATTAGTATTTGAAGAATTCTTGCGTGGTGGCTCAGAGATGCATCAGCGCTGGCTATACACTGCCGCAACCAGAGCAAAAGAGAAGTTAGTAATTGTAAAAGATTTTAAAGGATGGACAACATAATGCCAAGATTAGATGAAGATTATTATTTAGAGAAATGTCCTAAATGTGGACAGTATAATGAGTTTTTAGATGAGACTTGTGAATGCGGCCAGCCGCTTCATATCTACCCCACTATTCCATTTTTCTTAGACGAGGAGGAAGAATAATGTTTAGAAAGAATTATAGTGTCATTGAAGCTAGAGAATATGATTTATCAGTTTTTGACGTTATTGATGAGCGTAAAAAGACTGAAACACATTGGTATCATATTATGCCTGAGCAATGGACAGTATATACAACTTTATTCAAACGGTCTGATAAACCAAGAACTTGGGGTGTAATGAAGGTTGAAATCGAAAAGAATGATGAACCTTATATGGAATTCCTACGCAATTATCCAAGTTTGCCATTTTTATATGTTGAACAAAACGGACAAGAGTTCGCAATTACTTCAACAGATTATCAATGTATTACAATTATCAATTTAACTACAAAAGAAATGAAAACATATTGTGATGCTGATGATATAAAGCATGGAGCTGGTTTCTGTCCTATTGGTTTCGACTGGGATGAAGGAGATTTATACGTTGATGGATGTATATGGGGATGTCCAGAAGAAACGATGATTGCGCGAGAGATAGACTTAAATAATCCTATTGATGCGTTTAATAATGCGGATTGGCAATCTGACTATGATGATGAGCCATATGTAGAAGATGAAGACGATGATGATTGGGAAGACGAGGTAGAGAACTGCTAGCCAGTTCTCTTCTTTACCTTAAGTTGACTTTTATTAAAAAAAATGATATAATATATATAGAAAAGAATATAAAATAAATGGAAAGGAAAAATTGAATGAGAACATATTTTGGAATCCACAATCACACCGAATATTCAAATATCCGTTTATTAGATTGTATTAACAAACCAAAGGCTCTCATTGACAAGGCTAGAGAGATGGGTCTTAGTGGTGTAATGATTACTGACCATGAGTGTTTAGCAGCACATATGGAAGTAAATCAGTATGCTAAGAAGTTGCGTGAGATTGACCCAGATTTCACAATCGGTCTTGGTAATGAGATTTATTTGACTGATGACAGAAGCAAAGGTCAAAAGTATTATCACTTTATTGTTGGAGCAAAAGATGCCATTGGACATAAAGGTATCAGAGAAATGAGCTCTATTGCTTGGTACAACAGCTATGAAGACCGTAGAATGGAACGTGTTCCTCTGTTAAAATCAGAAATGCGTGACGTTATGAAGAGATATAAGGGTCATATTGTTGCAACAACTGCATGTATGGGTGGAGAATTATCTACCTTAGCTTTAGCTATGGAGTTAGCCCAAGAGGTAAATGATACAGTAAATGCAAAAGTATATTATGATAAAATTGTGGAATTTTTAGCATTTTGTCAAGATGTATTTGGAAGCGATTTTTATATCGAATGTGCGCCATCTACTGCGCCAGACCAGATGTTGGTAAATCGTAAATTATATAAGATTGCAAAGGCAATGGGTATTAAGTTAGTAGTAGGAACTGATGCTCATTATCTTACAACTGAAGATAGACAGGTTCACAAAGCGTACTTAAACTCTAAGGGTGGAGAGCGTGAGGTAGATTCATTCTATGAATTCTCTCGTTTGATGACTGCAGAAGAGTGTGCAAATCTTTTGATTCCATGTTTTGTTGGAGATGATATTAAAGAAAATGCCGGTGATATTGTAAACTGGATTTTTGATAATACTGAAGAAGTTAGAAGTAAGATTACTTTTTATTCTTTAGAAAGGAAGCAGATTATTCCGAAAGTGCAAGTTAAAAACTATTCTAAGAGTTCAGCTTGGGAGTGGGATATGTTCCCAACTATCCGTGGTTTATTAGAATCTGATGATATCCAAGAAAGATATTGGGTGAATGAATGTATCCAAAGACTTTGTGAAATGAATTTAGACGACAACATTGAATATGCTAAACGTCTTGAAATTGAAGCTGACATTATTAAATATATTGGAGAACAATTAGATGACTGCTTGTTCGCATACTTTAACACTTTTAAACACTACATCGACTTATTCTGGGAATGTGGCTCGATTGTTGGACCAGGTCGAGGCTCGGCCACAGGATTTTTGTCAAACTATCTCCTTGGCATTACCCAGCTCGACCCAATCAGATGGAATCTCCCTTACTGGCGTTTCCTTAACAAAGAAAGAGCAGAGTTACCAGATATCGACATCGACCTTGCACCTTCAAAGAGACCAGCTATCTTTGAAGCAATCAGAAAAGAACGAGGAGAACTTGGTCTTATTCAGGTGGCAACATTCGGTACCGAAGGTACTAAATCTGCAATCCTCACCGCGTGTCGTGGATATCGTGGTCCAGGAGCTGGATACACAGAATCTGGAACTGGAATAAGTAGTGGCGATTGGGAAACAATCGCAAGGGAAGGTATTGATGTTGATATTGCTCAGTATATGTCATCATTGATTCCTCAAGAACGTGGTTTTTTATGGTCTATTAATGACGTTGTTTATGGAAATGAAGAAAAAGGGCGTAAACCGGTTCAGGCTTTTATTAGAGAAGTAAATCAGTATCCGGGATTATTAGACATTATTATGTCTATTGAAGGTCTTGTAAATAAACGTTCTTCTCATGCTTCAGGTGTTATTTTATATGGTGAAGACCCATATGAAACTGCATCATTTATGAGAACTCCAAGTGGAGATTTAATTACCTGTTGGGACTTGCATAAAGCAGAGGCCGCAGGTGATACGAAGTATGACTTCCTTGTAACTGAAGTTTCAGATAAAATTATTAAATGTTTTGAGTTACTTATTAAAGATAAAGTAATTGAAAAAACAAGTTTAAGAAAACTTTATAATAAATATCTTCACCCAGAAGTAATAGATACTACTCAGCAAGCTATTTGGGACCACTTGGCTGCCGGAGATATTCTTGATGTATTCCAGTTCTCAACTGGTGTAGGTCTTGCGATTGCGAAGAGACTTAAACCTCAAGACCCTATGGAAATGACTGCGGCGAACGCTATGATGCGTCTTATGAGTGAGAAGGGTGTAGAATCACAGCAAGATAGATATAGTCGTATTCAGAGTCAAGGTTTGAAAGCTTTTGATGCTGAAATGAGACGATTAGGTTTATCTGATGAGTTCATTGAAAAGATGCATAAGCATTGTGATAAATATTATGGTTGTTGTCCTATTCAGGAACAGATGATGGAAATGCTGATGGATATTGCGGGCTTCACTTTAGGAGAAGCTAACAACGCTCGTAAGATTGTTGCGAAGAAGCAAATGTCTAAGATTCCAGAGTTGCGTGAACAGGTGTGGAGTTGTTTCGATGACCAGGTTACTGCAAAGTATTTCTGGGATAATGCGATTGCACCTCAGCTTGGATATGCGTTCAGTATGAACCACTCACTTCCATATTCATTCGTAGGTATTCAGACTATCTACTTAGCAATTACTTTTAATCCGATTTATTGGGATACTGCTTGTTTGATTGTAAACAGTGGTGCGACTGATGAAGAATCTGGTGGCTCAACTGATTATGGTAAAATCGCGAAAGCGATCGGCGATATTATGTCAGCTGGTATTAAAGTTAGTTTGGCAAATATCAATAAGTCAGACTTCGGATTTGCACCAGACGTTGAAAATAACAGAATTTTATTTGGTCTTAAAGGTATGCTGAATGTAGGTGATGATGTGGTAGCAAATATCATCGCAAATAGACCATATGTTTCTCCAAGAGATTTAATCAACAAAGTTAAACCGGGTAAACAAGCTATGATTTCATTAATTAAGGGTGGTGCTTTTGATGAAATGATGGAAAGAAAACTTTGCATGGCTTGGTATTTATGGGAAACTTGTGATAAGAAAAAGAGAATTACTTTGCAGAATATGAGTGGACTCATTAAGTATGGAGTTATTCCAACTGATGATGAAAATCTTGTGATGGCAAAGAGAATTTTTGAGTTCAATAGATATTTGAAAGCAGTATGTAAATCAGGTATTGAAGTTGATAATTATTATCTTGATGAAAGAGCATTGAACTTCATGTTTGAAATAGGACAGGAGGGATTGTTAGTTGTTAGCGGTGATACTTATAAACTTCCAGTTAAAAATTGGGATAAAAATGTATATCAACCATGGATGGATGTAGTCCGTAATTGGATTGCATCTGATAAAGAAGGCATCTTAAATAAGTTAAATACTTGTATCTTCAAAGAAGATTGGGATAAATATGCTCAAGGAAATCTGTCTGCATGGGAAATGGAAGTATTATGTTTCTATTATCATGAGCATGAATTGAAGCATGTAAATTCCGGCAAGTATGGCTTAGTAGATTTTCATAGCTTACCTGAGGAGCCAGTAGTAGAAAGAACTTTTATTTCTCGTGGTGGACAGGAAGTAAATATCTTTAAGATTTTCAAGATTTGTGGAACTTGTATTGCAAAGAATAAAACCAAAGGAACTGTAACATTATTAACAAATACAGGTGTTGTAGATGTTAAATTCAGAAAAGAATACTTCTCATTATTTGATAAGCAGATTTCTGAAAAAGGTGACGATGGTGTGAAGCACGTAGTTGAGAAGTCTTGGTTTAATCGAGGAAATATGATTGTAGTTCAAGGTATTCGTTCTGGTGATGATTTTGTAGCTAAGAAGTATCAGAGTACCGGTGGACATCAGTTATACAGAATTGAGAATATTGATGAACATGGTGATTTAATATTAAAAGACCAAAGATATCAAGGGGGCATAGAGGAAGAAGATGTCGCTTAGAAAGAAATATGTAAAACGTGCGTATGTAGAAGAAGCAATCTGTGACAAGTGTGGTGCAGTAATGCGCCACACTGGCATAGTGCTCACCTCATATCCAGCCCAGTATCCTTTTGAATGCACTAATAAGGAATGCGACGGGCACCAAACTTTTTATGGAGACGAAGTTCCAGGAGTATTAAGATATGAGTTCGAGGAGGATGAAGATGTATAAAATTATTGCTATACTTGGAGAAGCCGGTGCGGGAAAAGATACAGTAATGCGCGAGGTGGTAAAAAGAATGCCTGGTCTCCATGAAATTGTTAGCTGCACTACTCGCCCCATGAGAGAGGGTGAGAGGGAGGGGGTTAATTATTTTTATTTAACACCCGATGAATTTGCAGGCAAGGTGCTTAATGGCGAAATGCTTGAAGCTACGAGCTTTAATAACTGGTTCTATGGCACAGCATTACAGTCATTGGATGAAACCGTAATTAATATTGGAGTATTTAATCCAGCTGGTATTGAAGCTTTGTTGGAAAGTCCAGTAGTAGATGTAACTGTTTATAGAGTTTGCGCGAGTGAAAAGAATCGTCTACTGCGCCAGCTCAATAGAGAAGAAAATCCAAACGTAAGAGAAATTATTCGCAGATTTAAAGCTGATGATGAAGACTTTTTAGACCTAGAATTTCAGTATGTTGAGTTAAAGAACGACACGTACGATGACTTTGAGCACGCTGTCAAGACGATAGTGTGCCAGCTCGAGACCTCTGGCGCTTGAGGACAAACAAGGTCAATCTAAATTATGGAAAAACCATATATAGTATAGACATTGTTTTCACTTTAATAGATATGGAGGTTTAAGATGCAAGTTATTAAAAGAAATGGCGCAAAAGTCCCATTTAATAAAACAAAAATTATTGAAGCCATTAACGGAGCATTCCTTGAGGTTGATGGCATCCTTTACGAGACTGAGACCGCAGAGGATATCGCTCGTGATATCGAGGTCTTAGCTGAAAAATCTGGTGCAGATATTGATGTAGAACGCATCCAAGACTGCGTAGAAGATTTCCTAATGCGCTCTGAGCGTCGTGACGTGGCTCGCGCATATATTAGATACAGATATAAAAAGGAAGTTGCAAGACATTATTCAGACGATTTCATTGATGCAATCTCAGAGAAATTGCGCGCGACCAATGTACAGAACCAGAATGCTAACGTAGACGAGCATTCATTCGGCGGTCGTATGGGAGAAGCAACTGACTTATTGACAAAACAGTACGCCCTTGATTTCTGCGTGTCACCAATGGCTCGCGCAAATCACTTAAACAACGAAGTGTACATTCACGACTTAGGTGCATATGCTGTTGGTATGCATAACTGTTTATCTATTCCTTTTGATGATTTATTAGCAAAAGGTTTCAATACAAGACAAACAGATGTTCGTCCTGCTAACTCAGTAAATACTATGTTCCAGCTTTTGGCGGTAGTATTCCAGTTACAGAGTTTACAGCAGTTCGGTGGCGTATCTGCGACTCACTTAGACTGGACCGCAGTACCATATGTAAGAAAAAGTTTTACAAAGCATCTTCGTGATGGTATGAGATACTGTGAAGGTAAATCAGATTACAAGTTAGAGCGTTTTGAAAGATGGCTTGAGATTGATTTACACAGAGATGGAACAGTTCATTTCGATGATAAAGAGTTCCAAGAATTACATCCAGAAGCATGGGATTATGCAATGGATATGACTCTTAAAGAGTTAAAACAGGCTGTAGAGGGTATGTACCATAACTTAAATACACTTCAGTCAAGAAGTGGAAATCAGTTACCTTTTACTTCTATCAACTATGGTACTTGTACATTACCAGAAGGTAGAGTTGTTATTGAAGCTCTCATTGAAGGTTCTAAAAAAGGTGTAGGTAAGTTCCACAAAACTTCTATCTTCCCTTGCGGCATCTTCCAGGTTATGAAAGGTGTTAATAAAGAACCAGGCACCCCTAACTATGATTTGTTCAGATTGGCTTTAGAGTCAACTGCACAGAGATTGTATCCAAACTACGCAAATGTAGATTGGTCTGGTAATGCGGGCTATGATGTAAACGACCCATGTACTTATTTCTCAACAATGGGATGTCGTACAGCCAATGGTTGGGATATTAATGGTTTCGGTCAGAGAAAAGATGGACGAGGTAATATTTGTCCTGTAACTATAATTATGCCAACTCTTGCTATGCAAGCGGTTAAGTATTATGAAACTATGCCTTGCGGCGACCTTGAAAATGACACTATCGAAATGTTTATGCAGATTTTAGATAGAAAAATCCATGAGGCAAAAGATATGCTTATTGAAAGATTTGAATATATCTGTAGCCAAAATGCCAACGCCGCTAAGTTTATGTATGAGAATAATGTAATGGCTGGTTACGATGGAGTGGACATTCGTTCTGCTCTTAAGCATGGTACTCTTGCTCTTGGTCAGTTAGGTCTGGCAGAAACACTTCAGATTTTAATTGGTTGCGACCATACTGAAGAAAAGGGTATGGAATTAGCTAAAAGAATTGAAGACTTATTCAAAAAGAGATGTTCAGAGTTTAAAGAAGAATATAGATTAAACTTTGGTGTTTATTATACTCCTGCTGAGAATTTATGTTATACTGCTATGCAGAAGTTTAAAAAGAAATACGGAGTTATTCCTAATGTTTCCGATAAAGACTTCTTTACTAATAGTATTCATGTTCCAGTTTGGAAAGAAATGTCTCCATTCGAGAAAATTGATATTGAAAGTCAGTTAACTGGTTATTCTTCTGCTGGATGTATTACTTATATTGAGTTAGACTCAGGTGTTAAGAATAATACAGATGCTTTGGAAATTTTAGTTAATTATGCTATGGATAAGGATATTCCTTATTTTGCTATTAATGTTCCAAATGATATGTGTGAAGATTGCGGCTACACTGATGAAATCAATGATTGTTGTCCGGAATGCGGCAGCTCGAATATCCGTAGATTACGTCGCGTTACAGGTTACTTGACTGGCGATTATAAGTCTGCCTTTAACAAAGGTAAGCAGCAAGAAACAGATATGAGGGTAAAACATAAATGATTGTAATACAGCATGGAAAAGCTTATATGGAACGAGGTTGCGATGAATGTCGTGCAATCTTAGGTTACACTAAAGCTGATATAAAGAAAGAATCTCGTGTAGATGATGTCTTCGGCGAATTGCATGTTGTTGAAAAAGAATATATTATTTGCCCAGAATGTCATAAGAAAAATTACCTCGTTTATTTAGTAGATGGTGTGAGTACTCTCACTTGATTAAAAATTTGCTCTGTAGACTTAACTACAGAGCAAATACAGGTGAAAATTTTTAGAAGGAGTGTGACAGAGAAAATGCAGTACAGTGGTTTAATACTGAATGATATGTCTGCAGCTCCTGGTGTAAGCGTAACATTTTTCTCACAAGGTTGTCCTCATAGATGCAAAGGGTGTCATAATCCAGAGACTTGGGACTTTGCTGGAGGTAAAGAATTTACTTCAGATACATTGAATGAAATATGTGAAGGTTTAACAGCTCAGGGGGTCCAAAGAAATCTCTGTTTAATGGGTGGAGAACCTCTGTGCCCCGAAAATATATTCCTTTCAAACCTTGTTGTTAGAACTGTAAAAGAGCGAGTACCAGAAGCAAAGATATATGTATGGACAGGATATACTCTTGAAAAGTTATTAGAAAACCGTGCAAAACATGTAATGGATTTATTAGAACAATCTGATTATTTAATCGACGGTCCCTATATTGAAGAATTGCGCGATGTCACTCTTAAGATGCGAGGAAGTAAAAATCAACGCATTATTGACTTGACAGACGCGTTAAAAAATGATACAATATAATTATAAGTTCGGTGAAAAAGGAGTTTATAATTAAATGATGATTCAAATTGATAATAAAAGTATTTTACACAGCCTTAAAAATCACGAAAATGGAGAAGTTGCTTATGTTCGTGATGAAAAGAAATTTTATGTATACAATGAAGGCTGGGTTGAAATGCAAGCCAATAATGATGTAATGTCTATGTCATTATATGAAATGAACCAAATGATTTTAGGTCAGGTTGGTAAACTTGAAGGCGAAGCTTTAGATAAAGCAAAAGAAACTATTTTAAATTATATTTCTGACGAGATGCATAAAGATGATTACTATATGCTTTTATGTCACGAAATTAAATACTTTACAGTATTCATTAAAGATGGAGAAAGTGACGAAAAGATTGAAGATGTGCTTTTAGAATGTCTAAATTGTATTGGTGAAATCAAGTCTATTGAACGTACTGAAGATAAAGAAGCCATTGAGATTTGGGTTACAACCCCAGAGAATGATACATATGTAATGTATTTCTTTGATTATGGAAGGGGAATCGTACCATGCAGAATTTAATTTTTTGTAAAATCAATATGTTCGATGCCCAACAGACAGTATATAAAGTGGACGGCGCGGGCCGTAGTGTAGTAGCAACTGTAGATATGGATAACTTGGGTCATACAATCGCAACTGCTTGCGAGACTACAGGCTGCTATAACGTTCGTCTGGACGGGGCTCCCGCATACACAGAGGAAATTGCAGATGATATTAGAGTAACATATTCTCTAATGTATCATAAAAATCAAGAAATTAATATTGAGATTTCAGTAGAGTAAAAGGAGAGTAAACATGAAATATTTAGTATCAACAACAGAAGTATATAGAGTAGGAACTGTAGAAGAAGTAGAGGCTCTTCATGAGGAGCTGAAAAATGACCCTCATTTCACTTTAGCTGCATTTAGCTATAAATATAAATGCCAAAAGCAGAAAGGTGAAGTTATTGATGAATGGCAACAGGTAACTGTTAAGAAGGAATTCAATGAGGAGAAGAACCCATCTACTGAAGTAGAAATTAATTATGAGGTGAAATTCTAATGGCAAAATTTGAAAAAGTTACAAGAATGGCTGATGTCGATTTTGAAATGCCAAAAAGAAAAACGTCTTGTAGCGCTGGTTACGACATGGTGGTGGCGGAGAGTATCATTGTACCACCGGCACATGAATTATTGGAAGTCCTTTCTAATAATTATGATAGCAATTGTGGTGCTTACACATTAGACCAAGTTGCAAAAATCACAAAGGCGACTGGCGCAAAACCTACATTAGTTTCTACTGGTGTTAAATGTAAAATGGATAATGATATGTATTTAGAGCTTAGTGTTCGTAGCTCTTGTCCATTGAAACATTGGCTAATCTTAGCAAACAGTGTTGGTATCATTGATGCTGACTATTACAATAATTTAGACAACGAAGGTGAAATCTTCTTTCAGATGATTAACCTTAGTCCTTTCCCAATTCTATTAAATAAAGGAGATGCAATCGGACAAGGAATCTTAAAGCCTTATCTCAAAACAGAAGATGATATTGCTTCTGGTGTGCGTGAGGGTGGATTCGGTTCGACTGATGCCGCAAATGTCTAATCTCTTAGCTTTAGACCAAGCGAGTGTTACTACAGGATACGCCGTTTTTAAAGACGGCGCTCTTGTTGCTTATAACAAGTTTACATTTGAAGATGAAATTGGTGAACGCTTGGTTAGAATTAGAAAACAAATCATGGCTTTAATTGAAGCTTATGATATAAACGAAGTTGCTTTTGAAGATATTCAAATGCAAAGTAACGTTACGAATAATGTACAAACCTTTAAAGTTTTATCTGAAGTGTTTGGAGTTATTCAAGAATTGATTACAGAATTGGGAATAAAATATACCGTAGTGCCATCGGTAACATGGAAATCTACTCTTGGAATTAAAGGACGCACTCGTCCAGAACAAAAGAGAAATGCGCAAGCCTATGTTCTTGAAAAATATGGAATAAAGGCTGTGCAAGACGTGTGTGATGCTATTTGTATTGGTACTCATGTAATTCTCCGACCAGGAGCTGGAACGACCGTAACAGACGGATTTGATTGGTCCGATTAAGTAAATTGCCTTCATTTAAATTTTAAGTCTTGTAGAGGCTAGGAATTTAAATGGAGGTAGTTTTTTATGGAGATTTTAGCTGAATATGGTATTGAAATCTTCTTTGGTTTAGTATCTGCGGGATTACTTGCTTGGTGCAAAAGTTTATTTGCACAAAAGAAAGAACTAGAGAAGAGAAAAGAAGAAGACATGACTCGTCTTCATAGACAAATGATTCTTGACGAAATTGAGCCAATCGTTGAGGAGTTAAAGAAATTAAAAGATAAGATTGATGGTGGTCTGAGAGATGCAAAACATGATGCAGATTTGACTCATGCACAAATGTATAAAGATTTAGAGATTGTTACAAAGAAAAATGATAAGAACTTAGAATTGATTATCAATTCTTATAAATATAGACTTATTCAACTTTGTAAAACACATCTGCGCGATGGTTGGATTACTCAGGACGACTTCGACCAGATTAGTGAAATGTATAAATTATATACTGGTTTAGGCGGTAATGGACAGGCTCAAGATTATTATGATAGAGTTTTAGAACTCGACATTGTTTTTAAAACACATAATAATGAAGAAAAATAATAAAACGGGAGATACTTAATGTATCTCCCGTTTTTTTGTTTTATTTTACAGTTACAATCTTATTAGAGTTTACAGTAGCTTCAATCTGAGAAGTTACATATGCATTTAAATCTCCAAAAGCTTCAGATAAATAATCTTTTGCTTCGTTACTAAGGATTGCCATAACTGCATCCAAAGTTTTATTAAACGCAATCTTCTGCTCTTCAATACCAAATCCACCCTGTTTCTTTAAGTTTTCTACATAGGTCTGATTTGTAGCTAATACGCAAGCAGAAATTGTTTCTGCAAGCATAATAGTATACTTGTCAATTAACTCATTTTCAGTTTTCGCTGTAATTTCTGTGCTTTTAACTTCAATATATTTTACAATATAAGCAGTTAAAACAGCCAGAAGAGGAATAATGCAAACTTCAAAAATGTCTGCCAACATAGCTAACCAATCCATAAATTAGCCCTCCATAATTTTCTCTAAAGTTACACTTACTTCGCTTTCGTAAGAATTTCCTGCATCTTTTGTAGATAAAGATAAGAAAGATAAGTTACTAAATCTGAATCCAGCGTATTCACCCTGTAAAACTTCTCCGTCGAATACTTCAACCTTAGTCTCAGGAATAACTGCACCGAAAACATCTTTAACCTCATCTAAAGACACATCCATTAAATAAATCACTAACATAGGTGACTGCAGTGCTCTATGTGCAAGAGTTACCTGATTAGAAGAAAAACTATTATCTCCAATTTTTACTGTAAGTAATTGCATTTTACTTAACCTCCCTTTTAATCCATTGTAGACTCTAATAAAGAGTTATACTCATTTTCATCTATAATTTCCAATGCCCACTCTGGCGGACAAAATACCGGCATGCGCATATTAACATCATGTTTCTTATAGAATTTATTCCAGAAGTAAACATTACCAAGACTGCGCGCTTTGTGCATAATACAGTTAAAGGTACATCTTGAATTAGGTGTTCCATTCATCTGATAATTGTATGCACTACACCATCCGCAACCTCTTGCTATTGGACATTCAAAACATTCTTGAGTAGATTGTGATTTTCTTGTAATGCAATCTAAACATTGCATTCTTTTTATCTCTTGGTCTGTTTTAGCAATTCCTGTGTCTACATGACCAATTCGATAAGGTTCAACCTCTGAACCAATAGATGATTCCATGTAACGAATACAAGGATATAAATAACCATCTGGGTCAACTGCTAACATTGCGCCAGTTCCGCCACACCAGTTATTTAAATCAGTTTCATCCATTGGACAAAAGAAGTGGTCTTCAAATAAAGAACAATATATTTTATCTTCTACATTATTATCAATAAGATAATCAGCAATTAATTTTAATTGCTCATAGAAAATCTTTGCGTGTTCTACATTCCAACCTTCTTCATATACTGTATTGGCATTAATATCATCATAGCCAAGTTCAACCATATGTTTTAAAGCTGAGAATAAATGTGTGATATTACCAGGAGCAATAGTAATTTTACTACCCATGTAGTTCCCTTTACTCATCCAATCTTCACATGCGGCCAGGGCATAATCGTATGAGGGGCGACCATCCGGGAAAAGTCTACAAGAATCATGGAGCTCTTTGTTCCCGTCTAATGTAATTGACAAAGCTAAGTGTCTACTATACTTATCTAAAAAATGTTGAACTTTTTCATCAAAATATAAAACACCATTTGATGTAATAGTAAATTTATGTCTTAATGCCCAAGGATGTTTTCTTCTAATTGC
>JAEIGA010008615.1_pt1 | contig 15456 bp, 12 predicted proteins | sample 9270691 | NCBI WGS metagenome assembly JAEIGA01 (sample SAMN17057246, study PRJNA624740) | gut metagenome | biome: biome; isolation source: fecal sample | host: Bos grunniens | place: China: Xizang | collected 2019
AAAACGAAGAAATATTTACCGCTGTTATTTCGACCCTGCATCTTTTTAAGTCTTTTGATTTCCTTTTGCTCACTAAGGGATGTTTTATCAGTTATTTTCATTATCAATTCCCCTTTCATAGCTTAATTATAAATAAGAAAACAGGACCTGTCAACAAAGACGGGTCCTGTTTGCTAATAAACTTTTTAAAATTATCCCTTAAAGCCACCGTTAAGTGTAACGATAAAGTCGATAACTGATGTTGCTACATTTACAGGTACAGTCACACCAAATGCTGAGATTGTAAGGTCTCTGAGTGTAACGTCAACATAATAGCTCCATGTACCGTTAACAATAATACCACTGCTGTTAATAGCAACCTTAACAATAGGATTTCTGTAATGAAGTGTACAGTTTTCATCCTTCAAGTCAGTTTTAACACCGAGAGATTCAAACTGTCCGATAACATTATCAATATCACCCACAACAGAAATAGCATGGCCAACTGAACCACTATACATATTTCCGTTGCCCTTATCAACCTGCTCCTTCATCTTCATTTCGATAACAATGTTGCTACCGCTCTTATAAGCACGTGCAGACTGAACATCAGATACTACAAGATTCTGATGACCGCCTGTGATACCCTTAACATCACCTGAATTGTTTGAAAGTGCAGTTTTCATAACACTTTCTGTCATACTTAATAAGCTATCGTTAACACCAGGAGCCTTAAGAGAACCATCACGCATAGTCATAACCTGCTGTGAAGTTACACTGTTGTGTGTTCTTGCTGCAGCATGTCTGTATGTTTCAACAATCTGTGCAACAGTCCACTGTGTAGGGTCATCTGACTGCTGTGAAGAGTCATTTCCTGATTGTGGAGCATTCTGTGTATCATCCTGATTTAAATCAGGTAAGTCATTTGAATTATTATTTCCTGTGAAATCGTCAAATGATGGTGCTGAGCCTTCTTCAAGAACAATCTGTCCGCTTTCTATAAGGTAATTATAGTAATTGAACATCTGCTCATAATAATCACTTTCAGCCTCAAGATTTGCTATTCTCATACTCATTGAGAAAAACTGTGCTGCAGAGAAAATTGCCACAAATAAAACAGCAATAGCAAGAACAACTGCAATAATCTTCTTTGGATTTACGGGTTTTTTCACTTTCTTAGGCTTTGCCGGTTGAACAGGCTGAGCAGGTGCCTGTGGTTCAATAGGCTGCATAGGTTCCATATTTTCCATAGTAAAGTCCTCCTGAATACATATATGTATTTATTTTACTATAATTATATTTCTTTGTCAATGATAAAGCATCTTTAAACACAGTAAATTGTTTTTATTATAGAATTTATTTTTTTCTTTCTTAAATATCGATAATTAAAAATTATTTAAGAAAACAATCAAAAAGCTATTGACAACAAAAGCAAAAATGTATATAATACTTTAGCAACCGTGTTAAGGGCCAATAGCTCAGTTGGTTAGAGCATCCGGCTCATAACCGGACGGTCCGGGGTTCGAGTCCCTGTTGGCCCACCATTATCGGTTGCAAAGTGAATATAGGGGTATAGCTCAGTTGGTAGAGCAGCGGTCTCCAAAACCGCGTGCCGTGGGTTCGAATCCTACTGCCCCTGCCAAGTAAAAAGACGGATGTCGCAAGATGTCCGTTTTTTATTTTTGATTTAGAATAATTGAAGGATGAGAACCCGTAGGGTTTTGGCGTTAAGAAAATGATATAGTATATCATTTTTAGCCAAAAGCACAACGCAAATCCCAATTTGCGTTGTGAATTTAGCATTCGAATCCTACTGCCCCTGCCAAAAATAAAACGGATACCGTTAGGTGTCCGTTTTATTTTTGTGTAATCGGTTTAATCCCCTACTCTTTTCTGTATATAGAATATAATTGGTTTTTCATTTTCAATTACTTTATGATTTTTGTTCTCTATGAAGCAGACATAAATCCATTTACTTAAAGTTAAATATGGTACTGTGTAGAATATGGGAATTATGAAAACACAAGAAGAAATCCAACCAAGGAGAGAAAGACAATAAACAGAATATTCTACGCTATGATTTCCCATACCCTCAATGCTTTTTGCAATTATTCTTAACGGATTACGTTCTTTTTCTGTGAAAATAATATGTGTTGTCAGTGCATATCGTTTTGATGTCACAAATAAAAATACAGCACCTATTACAAACAAGATTGCAGACGACACAAATAATGTGAGATTTACATTAAAGCCATAGGATTCATATCTGTAGCTATATATAAGCAATATTGACACAGCAATACATGGCAGAAAATACAAAGCACCAACGCCCAATATCAATAGCACTTTTATAATTGTCACACCTAAAAACGAGTTATACTGTGAGAATGTAAGACATCTCATACACCTTAAAAATGAAGTTTTCTTCCCAATTGATCTTTTATAAAAATACATCTGTGATGAAAGACTTATCCATTTCCACAAGCATAATGAACATAAAATTGAAAATATTATCAACGACAGACGAATAGCTTCTGAATATAGCAATAAATTTTCAGGAAGCTTTAAATCTGTCGATTTTATTATTTCCGTGAAATAATAATTCAGAATTGTGAGTAAACTAATAGTGAAAAAAGGTAGCGCACCAGCAAGGAAAAATCTGAAATTATTCTTAAGCATTTTCCTTTTGGCACTGAGCTTTAAGCAGGTTATTTCCATTTTCACTGCCTCCTTTTTCATTATTATTGACACAAGGAGATTTGTTTATGTGTGGAATTATGGGTTTTGCAGGTAAAAGCAAGGCTTCAGAAATACTTATTGAAGGTTTACGACGACTTGAATACCGTGGATATGACTCCTCAGGAATTGCAGTTTCAAATGACGATATCATCGTAATAAAGGAAAAGGGCAAAATTGATATATTAGAGAAATCCGTCAATGAAATTAATCCCCAGGGAAACATTGGAATCGGTCACACAAGGTGGGCTACACACGGAATTCCCGATAAAACAAACGCTCATCCACACACATCAATGAATGGTGTTGTTACACTTGTCCATAACGGTATTATTGAGAATTATATAGATATTAAAAGTGACCTAATTGGTAAAGGTTACGCTTTTAAGTCGCAGACAGATACAGAGATTATTGCACAGCTTTTTGATTACCTTTTTGATGGTGATGCAATAAGCACAATGATAAAAACTGCTGAAAGACTAAAGGGGTCTTATGCTATTGCAATGCTTGTAAATGGCTTTGAAGATAAAATATTTGCTATGAAAAAAGATAGTCCTTTAATTATCGGAATCGGTGAAAATGAAAATTATCTTGCTTCAGATATTCCTGCAATTCTGCCATACACAAAGGATTGCTATATTGTTAACGACAATGAATTTATTGAAATCAGTAATAATGAAATAAAGGTTTACAATGATTGTAAAATCGAAAAAGAATTTTGTGTTAAAACAATTGATTTGGGCATTGAAACTACTGAAAAAGACGGTTATGATTCATTTTTAGCCAAGGAAATTTTTGAGCAACCAAAAGCTGTAAAAAATACTATTTCTCCTCTTATTAAAGATAAGAAAATCGTTTTACCATTTGATTTTCCTGATAATTTCGTTGAAAAGCTTAACAGAATTTATATTGTTGCTTGCGGTAGTGCTTATCACGTTGGAATGACTGCAAAATACATTATTGAGGATATGGTAAAAATCCCTGTTATTGTGGATATTGCAAGTGAATTCAGATACAGAAACCCTGTTATCCACAAAAATGACCTTTGTATTTTCATAAGTCAATCAGGGGAAACTGCTGACACCCTTGCTTCCTTACGCAAGGCAAAAGAGAAAGGTGCATTCACATTATCAATTGTCAATGCGCCATACAGCACAATTTCAAGAGAAAGTGATGCTGTCATATACACAAATGCAGGTGTTGAAATGGCAGTTGCCACAACAAAAGCACTTTCCTCTCAATTAGCAGTAATTTATATCCTTTCAGCATATTTTGCAAAGATAAAAAATCTGTTATCTGATAATGAGTTAATGGATTTTGTAACAGAAATACAAGCTTTGCCTGAAAAAATTGCGAAAACTATTGAATGTAATAATTCTACAAGGGAGTTAGCAAAGTACATTTCCACAAAGGAGCATATTTTCTTTATTGGTCGTGGGATTGACTATCCTATCTGCCTTGAAGGTGCATTGAAGCTTAAGGAAATATCGTATATTCATTGTGAAGGCTATGGTGCTGGAGAATTAAAGCACGGTACAATTTCTCTCATTGAAGATGGCACAATAGTAATTGCCCTTGTTACAGATAAAGTACTATATGAAAAAATGATTTCAAATATAAAAGAGGTCAAATCCCGTGGTGCTTTCGTCATAGCAATTGTAAATGAAAACATGAGTGATATTGTGGAAATTGCTAATAAGGTCATTTATATTCCTGATACAATAAAGAGTCTTTCACCGTCTGTTTCAGTTATACCCTTGCAACTTTTAGCGTATCACACCACGAAAGAAAAGCGCTTTGATGTTGATAAACCACGAAATCTTGCAAAAAGCGTTACGGTAGAATAAGGATAATAAAACCACCTTATTTCTATTTTCCCAGTTTTTATGTTGAATTATAATTTGTTGACAAAGTGAAATGGAATTTGGTATTATATCCTCATAACAGATTTTATATCAGGGTGATGAAAATGAATTTCAAAAGGTTATTAGCATTAATTCTTGCGCTTGTTATGATTTTCACTTTAGTTGGTTGTGGAAAGGATGAAAATCCACAGGTTTCTGATGAAAGCACCACAGAAGAAATAGTAGAGGACGCTGTTGAAGATATTACTGATAATATTAAAGATACTGATGAAACAGAGGCTACTGACGAAAATGAAGAGTCAACTACTGAGATTGAAGACGAGGAAATTACCTCAGGTGAAAGTGATGAAGAAAAGCCTCTTTCCAATGACCCAGTGGAATGGTCAAAGGAGCAGATAGTTGAGGAATACAAGAAGGCTGCAAATGCTTCACACAAGGATACTAAAACAAAGCACGAGGTTCTTATTAAGGATATTTCAGTCAACAATGGTCAGTTTGAGGGCTTCTTTGATTTCATTATGTCAATTATGTCAAAATTCCTTGAAAAAAACACAGAGGATAAGGACGGAATTACAGGTGGATACAACGACCTTACTGCAGATGATGTAAAATCTGCAAAGGCATACAAGGTTGATGACAAAATTGCCATCGAGCTTGTTATGAAGGACCAGGTTTCAGGTATGAAGGAGCCTGCAAACAGCGGTAGCGTTGGCCACGCAATTACAACTGTCGGTGACATCAGCGATGTTGTAAATCAGTTCAAGGATTTGGGACTCCCTCTTGAACTTAACGAAAAAGCAACAAAGATTTATTACACAAACCCTACTGTCAAGGTTTTGATTGATGACGGAAAAATCGTAAACGGAACATGGAAATACACTGTCGAAATACGAATGGATGATTACAAGGCATTCGGTAAGGATGTTAAGACAACATCAATTATTATGGATAATATTCTTACAGTAAACGGTGGCTTCAAGAAATAATTTCATAAGGTGACAAAAAAAGCTGACTGAAAAGAAAAATCAGTCAGCTTAATTTTTTATTTAATTTTACTTTTTAGCTTTTTCCTCATCCATTTTCTTAAGCAATTGTTCATAAGGCATCAGCATACCTTCATTCATCCTATTACCCATTTTTGAAAGGATTTTTTCATTTGAAAGCAAAGCACCCAAAGCGTACATAAGGAGTGTTTTACCCTTGTTATTATGAGGGAAATCATAAATTCCCTGCTTTTTATAGAATTTGTGGTCTGCCTTCATCATCCCACGCATCTGATAAATAAGGTCACGGAAAATCTTCATACCACCAACACCCCAGAAATTTGCAGGTGCTGTATGATGAGTATCAAGTGCAAAGTTAAGAGTCTTTGCAAGTGTGTCGATTTGAGTGTCAGTATCCTTTTCATCAGTTGCAACAAAGGCAAGGAAATTACCACCTGTTTCTGCACGTGCTTCAAGAATGTTACGAAGATTGATTTCCTTTGAATATTCACCTGAAACAAGGTAACCAACAGGCATACCAACAGTTAATGTACGGTGACCGTTACAGAAATTTCTGTCGTCATACATTTTAAAACGGACACCCATCGAATGGTCAGAAATATTAAAAGCATATACCATTGCATCAGCTGTCTGAATATTTTCACGAAGGAATGTGTCAAAACCGTCCTTATAAACACATTTTTCACTTACAGCACAGCGCAAGCATCCGAGACATCCACCTGAAAATGGAAATTCTGAAATATTTACAACTCGTGTTTTATATGGAAAAACATTTCTGAAGCGTTCGATCATCTTTGAAAGATTTGAATCAGGATTGGTTTCATCAGTAAGAATAAGCACATCCTTATTATCCTTCTGATTTTCAATCTGCTGTGCAGATATGACAGCCACAGGTGAATAATTGCTTTCGTACTTTTCTGCTGAGGTATAAACCTCTTCTTTTACTGACCAAAGGAAACGGTCAAAGAATTTTTCAGCCTCTTCCCTGCCCTTTTCCTGCAACAAATCTTCCATATCTGCTGAAAGACCACGGATAAATCGCATACCCATATCAAGAGAATTTTCCTCAATATATTTGTGGGCTGTTATATCGTAAAAGTGCTTTGATGTTGTAATCTGTGTCACGTATTTGTCCTTAAGATTAACACCATTAGCCTTGCAAAGTTCAATAAAACGATGAAGCTGTGCAGGTGCTAAAAATGTGTAAACAGGATATGAGAAAAGCACTGCGTCTGAATTTTCGAGCAATTCCTTTGCCTTAGTAAAATCCTTTTCAAGAGATTTTATCCTCTGTCCTGCGTGAAGAATTTCAAATTCGTGCTCAGGATATTTTTTCTCAAGATATAAGGTTGTCTGAAGAGTAACGCTGTATTTTCCCTTCGGACTACCGTTAATAACTGCTATTTTCATAGTAATCTTCCTTTTTCATTTCTTTGCAACATTATATCACCAATTCTGTCATATTTCAATTAGTATTGTAAAATGTGAAAATAAGTGATAGAATACAATTAAATCGAAAGGAGAGGTTTTTATGAAAAAGAAAGTTTTAAGTATCATTGCTGTGATTTTAGTAGTTGTTGGTGTTGCTCTTATTTTCACCGTTGCAATTCCAAAGACACGCTATGCAAGTGATTCGACTGATACTGAAGAATTATTTAGAACTTACATAGATTTAGTAGGATATGAAAACACTATTGAAACTGCTATTCCGCAAACTGAACTTTATAATATCGTAAAAGAACATTTTGAAGGTGAGCTTCCTGAAGGAAAAACTGAGAAGAAGGCAATTATTATTGGCTTTGACGGTTGTCGAGCTGATGTCTTATCTGAAATGCTTGATGAAAACAGTGCGATTTCATCAATGCTTCATGACGGTGCAACTATTAAGCTTGCATATTGTGGCGGTGTGAATTATCCTGAAAAGAATACACAGGACACTTCTACTGCTCCGGGTTGGTGCTCAGTTCTTACAGGTGTATGGGCTGACCAACACGGAATTACTGCAAACGGAATTACAAAATCACTTGAATACAAAACTCTTCTTACAACTCTTGTTGAAGATGGAGTTATTGACAGTGCTTCATTTATTACAAAGTGGAAAGGTCATTTTGATAGAGAAAATGCTACATATAACGATGAAAAAGCATATTGTGAAGAGAATAATATAAATGTAGCATTTAACAGATGCAAAAATGATGAAGCATCAGTTGAATTCACCTTAAATGAAATCAAAAAGAATGATTGTGCTGATTTCATTTTCACAATTTATGAGCCAACTGATTCAACAGGTCACAATTATGGCTTTACAATTAACAATCCAAGATATGTAAAAGCATTCCAGACTGCTGATGAGTACGCATTGCAGACAATTGAAATGATTAAAGCAAGAGATACTTATGAAACAGAAGATTGGCTTATAATCATCACATCTGACCATGGTGGTATCGGTACTGACCACGGTGGTAACAGTATTCAGGAAAGAATGACATTTATCGTATCAAATAAGGAATTTTAAATATGAAAAATGTTACTTTTGAACAATTCAATAATGCTGAATTTAAGCTTTTTGACGGTAATCCTATATTAAAAAACCCCTTGGAAAGCTTTGTTATTGCTGACCCAAGTGTGTTGACTCCTGATGTGTCACACGATGGAAAATGGCACTTATTCTGTCACACATTTTTTGGTGTGTATAGATATGAAAGCACCGACGGAGTCAATTTTAAAAACACAGGTAAAATCGTCAACCGAGCAATGCGTCCCAATATAAATTATACTGACGGAAAATACTATCTCTTTTATGAGAGAACTCGTCCTGTAATTTTCAATCTCTTAAGCCTTGTGGGTGCTAAATGGATATCTAAAATATACTGTGTTGAGTCAACTGACCTTAAAAATTGGTCAGAACCATATCTTGTAATCGGTAAAACAAGAGATTATGAGGAGTGTAAATACGGAATTGCAATTTCAAATCCGTTTTTGATAAATATTGACAACAAGTACAGAATGTACTATTCCTGTGGGCAGACCTTTATTAAGGATTGTGGCTTCTGTGAGCCTACACACATAAGCTTTGCTGAAAGTAATGCTATCGCTAATGGCTATGTTTCAAGAGAAAATCCAATTATCAGTCCTGATAAAAATGTAGAATATCTCAACCTTTGTTCAGGATGCTTAAAGGTTTATAAGCTGAAGGATTGCTACATCGGACTTCAGAACGGACTTTTTGAGAAAAATGGAATAAGTCACTCTGCAATTATGCTTTTAAAATCTCAGGACGGTGTGAATTTTGAATTTGTAAAGCCATTTTTAATTCCTCAGCTTCAGGGTGGCAGTCATTGGATGGCACAATATGTTTATGCCTGTTGCCTTACATATTACGAGGGTAAGTTAAGACTTTATTTCAATGCAAGAAATGTATCAAACAACCTTACAGGCAGAGAGTGTATAGGTATTTTCGAGGCAGAAATATAGGCTTTTCTCTGTTGACTTAATATGTAAAATACCTTATAATAATTTTCATTAAAAACAAAGGAATGTATAAAATGGAACAGAAAAAGATTGACAGAATAAATGAACTTGCAAAGAAAATGAAAACAGTAGGTCTTACCGAAGAGGAAAAGGCTGAGCAAGCTGTTCTTCGTCGTGAATACATCGACAGCTTTAAGCGTAGCCTTACCGGTCAGCTTGATAATATGTATATTGTTGATGAAAAAGGCAATAAAACAAAGGTTGAACGCAAGGGTAATAAGAAATAATTTGCAATAAAATTGAATATGTTGGGGTATAAAAGCCTTAAAAACTTGACTAAACCGCTAAATATAGTGTATAATATTTAGTGGTTTATTTTTATTTTTTTGGAAAAGGATGTAAGCTATGGCAAAAAAAGCATCTTATGGTAACGAAAGTATTTCACAATTAAAAGGCGCTGACCGTGTCCGTAAACGTCCTGCCGTTATTTTCGGTTCAGATGGTATTGAGGGCTGTGAGCACGCTGTTTTTGAAATCCTCTCTAACTCTATTGACGAGGCAAGAGAAGGCTATGGTGACAAAATCGTTGTTACCCGTTATCTTGATAACTCAATTGAAATTCAGGACTTTGGTCGTGGACTTCCTGTTGACTACAACAAAAAGGAAGAAAGATACAACTGGGAACTTGTTTTCTGTGAGTTATATGCAGGTAGTAAATACAACACAAATGATGCAAACGGAAGCTATGAGTACTCATTGGGTCTTAATGGCTTGGGTCTTTGTGCTACTCAGTACTCATCTGAATATATGGATGCAGAGGTGCATAAGGACGGCTTTAAGTACAACCTTCACTTTGAAAAGGGTGAAATTGCAGGTGAAATGCAAAAAGAGCCTTATAACAAAAAGGATACAGGTACTCGCATCCGTTGGAAGCCTGACTTAAAGGTATTTACTGACATTAATATTCCTCTTGAATATTATCAGGAAACAATTAAGCGTCAGTCAGTTGTTAATCAGGGTATTAAATTTATTCTTAAAAATCAGATTTCAGGTAATTCCTTTGAGACTTTTGAATACTGCTATGAAAACGGTATTACAGACTACGTAAAAGAGCTTGCAGACGGAAATGAAATGTCATCTGTTCAGTTCTGGTCAAGTGAAAAAGTTGGTCGTGACCGAGCTGATATGAAGGACTATAAGGTAAAGCTTACTGCTGCTGTCTGCTTCTCAAATAAGGTTCAGGCAAAGGAATATTATCACAACTCAAGTTTTCTTGAGCATGGTGGTGCACCTGAAAAGGCTTTCAGAAACGCCTTTGTTTATCAGATTGACAATTACCTTAAAACAAACGGTAAGTACGTTAAGAGTGATGCTAAAGTTACATATCAGGACGTTGAGGACTGTTTGATTTTAGTTGTTTCCTCATTCTCAACACAGACTTCTTATGAAAATCAGACTAAGAAGGCTATTACAAACAAATTTATTCAGGAGGCTATGACTGATTTCTTCCGTCAGCAGCTTGAAATATACTTCCTTGAAAATAAGCTTGATGCAGATAAGATTACAAATCAGGTACTTATCAATATGCGTTCAAGAATCAAGGCAGAAAGCACAAGAATCAATATTAAAAAGACATTACAGTCAAGCAACGACATGACAAGTCGTGTTGAAAAATTCGTTGACTGTCGTAGCCGTGATGTTAATGAACGAGAAATCTTCATAGTAGAGGGTGACTCTGCTCTTGGTGCTTGTAAGCAGGCACGTGACTCATCATTCCAGGCTATTATTCCTGTACGTGGTAAAATTCTTAACTGTCTTAAGAGCGAATATGATAAGATTTTTAAGAGTGATATTATTGTTGACCTTATAAAGGTGCTTGGTTGTGGTGTTGAGGTTACATCTAAAAAGAGTAAGGATGTTTCTTCATTTAACATTGATGACCTGAGATGGAATAAGGTTATTATCTGTACCGACGCCGACGTTGACGGCTTCCATATCAGAACACTTTTACTTACAATGATTCATCGTCTTATGCCTACAATCATCCGTGAGGGCAAGGTATTTATTGCTGAATCACCTCTTTATGAAATCCGTAGTAAGGACCAGACATATTTCTGCTATACTGAAAAAGAAAAGGCAGATGTTTTAGCTGAAATCGGCAACGCAAAATATACCGTTCAGCGTTCAAAGGGTCTTGGTGAAAACGATGCTGATATGATGTGGCTTACAACAATGAATCCAAAAACAAGACGACTTATTAAGGTTGAACCTGAAAATATAGAATCACTTATGAATGAAAAATTCGAATTGTTTATGGGTGACGATTTACAGGGCAGAAAAGACTTCATTGCAGAAAACGGTCATTTATATATAGATTTAGCAGATATTTCATAATCCGAATGCATTAAGGAGATAGAACTATGGCTCGAAAAAAGAAACCGGTTGAAACTGAAATCACCGAAGAACAACTCAATGCCCATATTATTGGTGCAGGTGATGTTGTAACTCAGAATATAACAGAAACACTTGAAACAAACTTTATGCCTTATGCAATGAGTGTTATCGTTTCCCGTGCAATTCCTGAAATTGACGGCCTTAAGCCTTCTCACAGAAAGCTCCTTTATACAATGTATAAAATGGGACTTCTCAATGGCAGCAGAGTAAAATCTGCAAATATCGTCGGTCGTACAATGCAGTTAAACCCTCACGGTGATGCTGCTATTTACGAAACAATGGTGCGTCTTTCACGTGGTAATGAAAGCTTATTGCATCCTTATGTTGACTCAAAGGGTAACTTTGGTAAGGCATATTCAAAGAATATGGCTTTTGCTGCATCTCGATACACAGAAGCAAAGCTTGAAGCAATTTCAGCAGAGCTTTTCAGAGATATTGATAAAGATACCGTAGATTTTGTTGATAACTATGATGCTACAATGCAGGAGCCTACACTTTTGCCTGTAACATTCCCATCAATTCTTGTAAACTCAAACACAGGTATTGCTGTTGGTATGGCATCTTCAATCTGCTCATTCAATCTTCGTGAAATCTGCGAAACAACAATCGGTCTTATTAAGGATAAGGATTTTGATATTACAGAAACTTTAAAAGCACCTGATTTTATCGGTGGCGGTAAAATCGTTTATGACCAGAATCAGATAAACGAAATTTTCCGTACAGGTCGTGGCGGCTTTAAGGTAAGAGCAAAATATGAATACGATAAGGCTAACAACTGTATTGATATTACTGAAATTCCACCAACAACAACGGCAGAGGCAATTATCGATAAAGTTATCGAAAAGGTTAAGGCTAATGCTATCCGTGAAATCAGCGATATCCGTGACGAGACAGATAAGAAGGGTCTTAAAATCACAATTGACTTAAAGCGTGGCACAGATGTTGAAAAGCTTATGCAGAAGCTTTATAAAATGACTACACTTGAGGATACATTCTCTTGTAACTTCAATGTGCTTATTGCAGGTGTGCCACAGGTGCTTGGTGTTGCAGAGCTTCTTACCGAGTGGATTGCATTCCGTACAGAATGTGTAAATCGTCGTGTTTATTTCGATTTAACAAAGGCAAAGGACAAGCTTCATCTCTTATTAGGTCTTCAGAAAATTCTTCTTGATATTGACAAGGCAATTAAAATTGTCCGTGAAACTGAAGAAGAGGCAGAGGTTGTTCCAAACCTTATGATTGGCTTCGGTATTGATAAAATTCAGGCTGAATATGTGGCTGAAATCAAGCTTCGCCACCTTAACCGTGAATATATTCTTAAACGACTTCAGGATATTGATGACCTCAAAAATCAGATTGAGGATATGGAGGATATCCTTTCAAGCAAGGCAAGAGTTAAGAAGATTATCGTTAATGAGCTTAAGCAGATTATTGACAAGTACGGTAAGGACAGAAAAACTGAAATTATCTATGCTCAGGAAATTGAAGAAATGGAGGATGTATTGGAGGAAATCCCTGATTATCCTGTTAATCTTTTCTTCACAAAGGAAGGCTATTTCAAAAAGATTACTCCTTTGTCACTTCGTATGAGTGGTGAGCATAAATTAAAGGAAAATGACGAAATCGTTGCAACCGTTGAAACAACAAACAGCGTTGAACTTCTTTTCTTTACTAATAAATGTCAGGTTTATAAGTCAAGAGCCTCAGAATTTGATGATACAAAGGCAAGTGTACTTGGTGATTATGTTGCTACAAAGCTTCAGATGGAGCCTGATGAAACTGCCACATTTATGGCTGTTGTGAAGGAATACAAGGGATATATGCTCTTCTTCTTCCAGAATGGTAAGGTTGCAAAGGTTGATATTTCTGCCTATGAAACAAAGACAAATCGTAAAAAGCTTATTAAAGCTTATTCAGATAAGAGTCCTCTTGTAAGTGCAGTTTATGTAACTGAGGATAAAGAGCTTGTTGTGAAATCATCTGCCGGCAGATACTTACTCTTTAATTCAGGTGCAATTTCATCTAAGACTACAAAGGATAGTCAGGGTGTTGCTGTAATGAGCCTTAAAAAGGGTCACAGAGTTGAAGAGGTCACTGACCTTAAGGAAGGACAGTTTGCAAAGCCAAGCCGTTACAGAACAAAAAACCTCCCTGCAAACGGTGCAATACTCAGTGCAGAAGACCAGGGAGAACAGTTAACATTTTAAACGCAAAGCGCAAAATGCAAAAATTCCGTCTGAATAAACTTTGTACACAAGAATGATTAAAGGGGTATGAAAAATGGATACTGCAAAATATAAAATAAAAGGAATTAACGGGCAACTTTATGTATATGAAAATAAAGTTGAAATTAAAAGAAAAGGCTTTTTCGCCTTTGTTAATCATGGTTTAAAAGGCGACAAAACGATTCCATTTTCATCAATAAAAAGTATTCAAATTAAAAAAGCAGGGCTTATAGCAGGCTACATACAATTTGGTATTGGTGGAGCTTTGGAAAGTCGTGGTGGTATTCAAGCAGCGAATTATGATGAAAATACAGTTACCTTTGGAAATACTAACGACAACAAAGTAGCTTTGCAAATTAAAGACTATATTGAGAACGTTATAAATAACAACTCTCAAAATCAAAACACAATTGTTCAAACTATTTCTGATGCCGATGAAATTTTAAAATTCAAAAAACTTTTAGATGATGGTGTTATTACGCAAGAAGAATTTGATGCAAAGAAAAAACAAATATTAGGTTTGTAAACAAAATAAAAACCGACTGTGTGAAAACAGTCGGTGCAGACGAAGATACAAACGCAAATAAATTCATTTATCGTCTGCAAAAGTATTATGTGCAAAAGAAATATGAAAATTCATTAAAAAAATACCACTTTTTTATAAAAAACACTTGCTTTTTTCATTCTCTTGTGATAGAATATCAAGGCTGTGAAATATACATGGTTTGGAGGTAGCACGTTATGGCATGGTATCACATTGTTTTTGGCGTAGCACTTATTGTGTTAGCAGTTTTAATCGTTCTTTTTGTTCTCTTACAGGAAGGTAACGAGCAGGGTCTCGGTGCCATTTCTGGTGGTTCTTCTGAATCATTCTTTGGTAAGAACAAGGGTAGAACAGACGAAGCAAAGAAAGCATTTCTTACAAAGATTTTTGCTGCAGCATTCTTAGTAATCGTTCTTGTAGCATCTATCGTAATGATTTTTGCATAATTAAAACTAAAATCCCGATAATATATCGGGAATATATGATCCACTAGCTCAGTTGGCAGAGCACTTGACTTTTAATCAAGGTGTCCGGAGTTCGAATCTCCGGTGGATCACCACAACGAACAGTCACACTACGGTGTGACTGTTTTATTTTATTTAAAAGCTAAGGAGATTCGAACTCGTGAGAGTCTGAGCGTTAAGAAAATAGTCCAGTGGACTATTTTTAGCGAAGAGCACCGAGTGCTATGCCGAGGTGCCCGAAGGCCGAAAAGGGATAAAAGACAAAATAAAATGTATAGTACATAAAAAACAACACCCACCGTAATTGGTGAGTGTTGAAAAATACAATACTGTCTTTTATCTCTTTGAGAACTGAGGTGCACGACGAGCGCCCTTGAGACCGTACTTCTTTCTTTCCTTCATTCTTGGGTCTCTTGTTAAGAAACCTGCCTTCTTGAGAGCTGGACGAAGGTTTGCATCGTACTCGAGGAGAGCACGTGAAAGACCGTGACGGATAGCACCAGCCTGACCTGTAACGCCACCACCGTTTACACGGCATACGATATCGAACTTATCAGCTGTTCCTGTAAGAGCAAGAGGCTGACGAACGATGAGTTTAAGTGTTTCAAGACCGAAATAATCGTCGATATCTCTGTCGTTGATTGTGATTTTGCCTGTACCTGCATATACACGTACACGAGCTACTGATTTCTTTCTTCTACCTGTACCGTAGAA
>JAEIGA010008616.1_pt1 | contig 15456 bp, 11 predicted proteins | sample 9270691 | NCBI WGS metagenome assembly JAEIGA01 (sample SAMN17057246, study PRJNA624740) | gut metagenome | biome: biome; isolation source: fecal sample | host: Bos grunniens | place: China: Xizang | collected 2019
GAAGTATCTCGTGCATATATCCGTTCAGGAACATATTCTGCTCTACTGCAGCTGTCTTGCCGCTCGGATTCTGAGTGAAGACGGCCACGGATGTCCTCTGGAATCCTTCCACAGTAATGAAGAGTTCAGCCTTTCTCTCTGACTCGGTCTCATTTTCATCAAACACCAGACGGACGTTGTTTCGTCCCTTGATGCCCGTATCTCCCTTAGTCATCATTGCCCATTCTCCTTCTCCGGAGTGCAGGATAAGCTCAGCTTCGTATGAAGATGAAGTGATTGCGACACAAGTAAGCGTCTCGCCACTCGGAGTAATGACTCTCCCCTCGGCAGGATTGGTAAAACTTTCTATACCATTCTGAGTCACTTCTTCTTCAGGGGAACCGTTGACCGGCTCATCGATCGGTCCATCTTCTCCACAGGACACGAGCACCAGCAGAAGGAAAGCGAGTGTAAGGAAGCGCCGCATATAAGTATATGGAATATTGCTGATCATCATATAGGATATCGTTTAAAATTATCTTTACAAAAGTATGATAAATTTGCCTAAACACAAAAAAGAAGAGCGGCATCGCTGCCGCCCTTCATGATATCGGTGATAATCGTATCTTACTGACCGAAGCCGCCTGAAAGGTCGAGCTTAGTCACGTATGTCTCATAATAGTTACCCTCTGCATCACATACAACAGTGTAGATGTCGTAACCTGCGCTTGCGTAAGGCTGAGTATACTTCTCACCAGCAACTACATCGAAAGTATCGATAAATTCATAAGTGAGGATGAACTGTACCTTATCCTTAGCTGTAGGATAATCTGTAAGATAATCCTTATGGAAGCAAGTAGTCTTTGCAGTATAACCTGCAGGTACGTCAACTGACCAAGAAACGATTGTGAAGTCTCCGAGTGACTCAACCTCTGTAGTCACAGTAGGCTTAGCAGCTACCCAAAGAGGATTCTCGTTACCATTGTCATCAACAGCATATACGAACTTACCAAGGTTCATAGATGGAGTGAACTCAAGTACTGTAGCTCTTGTGAATGTACCGTCAGCAAGCTCCGCAGAAACAACTACCAAGCTTGGAGTTCCTACTGTAAGACCTGTCATCTGTACACCCTCTGCAGGGATAGCAGCTGGAGTCACCTTCTTGAGGAGGTAGCTGCTAGGTGTAAGAGCGATGAATGAACTTGCAGCCTCTGCAGAACCACCGAGATAAGATGCATTTGTCCACTGGTATGAATCCTGTGAACCGAACCAGTAGTAGTACTGCTTAACCTCTGAATCGCAAGAGAACTTAACGTATCCCTCCTTAGCAGGAGTACCCTGGAGCTCAGCCTTAACTGTTGCCGCAGCATACTCGTATGTCTTTGTAGTATAGTTCTGCTGGAAAACGTCACCATAGCATCCGTACTGGTCAATTGCCATTGCAAGGAGAGTGCGTGTTGTAGCAGGTGAAAGGTTAGCGATCTGAACGGTCTGTGAACCATTATTCACGATAGTACCGTTCTCAAGGAGATAAGCCTGCTTGTCAGCGATTGTAGTCACCATCTCAGGCTCGATGAACTTGTAGTACATATATACTGCACCCTCAGCAGAGATAGGAACCTGGATCTTCTTATAGTCAAGTACAGGCTCAGCAGCTGTTACGTTAAGTTTACCGCCTGGCATAAGAGCATCAGTAGTGAACTCATACCAATATACATCAGATACTGAGTACTCTGTCTTGCCCTCGATTACAGGAATGATGTAAAGGATATAGTCAGCATCAGGACCGATTGTCTGGTATCCGCTTACGAGATCATTTGGATTACCTGTGAACACACCGTCTTTCCAACCGTCAACATACTCATCGTTAACGTAGATCGGAGATGGAGCGTAACCGTATGAGATAGCCTCGTTGATCTGTGCAACGATGTCAGCAGGAGTTGATGCATAACCTGCATACTGCTGCTCGAATCCGCCGAAGAATGAAGTTACACCTACGAACTCAGCAGTGATCTGGATATCGTTGAATGTAACGACAGTCTCATTCTCATCAACGTTTACGATAGCGTGGAGATATGGAGTAGAAGCGATCTCACCTACAGTGTAGCAGTAGTTCACCTGATCCATATTCAATGCAGCAGCCCATACTACATACTGCTCACCGTATTCGAGAGTTGGAGGAAGTGTAAGAAGATCGAAAGAGAACTCCTCAACTGAACCATCAAGATAGTTGTCATCGAGCTGTGTATCATTATAGTCAGTGTACCAAGGTGACCAAGTGTACTCCTTAACGATCTCACCATACCAGTTCTCATACTCCTCGTATGCTTCTACGACAGCCTTAAGCTCAGCGTGGATTGCCTCAGCATCGAACTCGCCTACCTTAGAAACGCCAAGGAGGTATCCGCCGAGACCGTTGTTCATCTGAACTGTGAAGTTGCCCTTAGATGCAGAAATCTCAGAGAATGCCTTTGTAGTAAGGAGGAGCTGAGCTGTAAGGCTCTTTCCACCCTCAGCGATTGCGAGCACCTTAAGGTAACCCTCAGCAGCAGCTGCACCTGAAGCGATTGCCTCAGCTGATGGAGCTGTAACTGAGAACTCACCCATTCCGTACTGTGCGAAATCAGCTGTATTCTCCTCGACTCTCCAACCTGCAGGAACTTCCTTGATCCAGCTCTCGATGTTTGTACCTGCGAACTGAACTGCAGTAGTCTCACCTGTAGCGATGTACTGAGTTGTAGCAGCAGGTCCCATATATGGGTTACCGAACTGGAATGTAGCAGCGCCGTCAAGTGTCACTGTAATAGTGTTTCCGTCAGCAAGAGTGAGGACAACATATATAGGAGTCTCAACGTTCCACTCCGGATCCTCAGCTTCCTGCTCGTCTGTGTAGTTGTCAGTATAGATGATCTCAGCACCAGCGAATACGCAAGGCTCGCTTACGCCTGTAGTCTCCCAAGTCTGACCACCGTCGAATGAAACATAGAAGTAGCCGTCATCGCCCTTCTTTGTCTGAGGAACAGCGTCAACAACAGGGATGAGATTACCCTCAGCGTCTGTGATTGCCTTAGGGCTTCCAGATGCGTCGAACATCGCCCAATACATAACTCCGTCAAGAGTTACAGTCGTAACGAGGCCGTTGTAGTCCTGCTTGTACTCAGGATAAACTGTGAACTTAGTGCCGTCAGAAAGAGTGATCTCGTACTCACCCTTTGCATTCTGCTTGCACTCCTTTACTGTCACAAGTCCGTCAACCTTACCCTCAAGCTCTGCAAGATCACCTGCTACTGCATTGATCTTACCCTCGAGGAGAGTCTGAAGAGCTGCGAGATCTGTGTTGAGCTTCTGCTCGAGAGCAGCAACTCTGTCTTCAAGATCAGCGAGCTCGCCCTTAAGACCTTCGATATCTGTACCGAAATCAGCACAAGAGTTGAAGACAGGACATGCGAGAGCCGCAAGGATCATAGATCCTCCGGCAATCTTCTTGAAAAATTGTCCGATTTTCATAAGAATTTAATTTTGGGGTTAATAATAAAGTATTGTATTAATTACTTTTCAACGTAATTAGGATAATAGTCACTGAGTTTCTTAGCCTGACCGTCCTTGGTGAGGATGACATACTCAAGCTTGCTGATGACCTCGGCACCATTCTCGTCTCTTCCCCATGCTACGGCAAGAGCAACGTGGTCGCTGCCAGGATCCGACACCTCCGTCACGCTTTCATAATTGGTCTCAAGACCGTTAAGGCCTACGAAGTTATCCCAATGGTTATAGAACTCGAAAGCTCTCATATCCTCTGTACCCAAGCGATACAGATACATATTGTCCTCATTGTTCAATGTATATTTGAACTTCTCGCAATCCTTAACCATATTGAACTTCACGGTCCAGGTCTGTGATACAGCATCCCAAGTCGGCACGATCTCCACCTGAGGATCGTCACCCACCTGCATCTGCTCCAAAGTGGTCTTCGCGATCTTGATCTCGCTGGTTATACCGTCCATATCCTCGGCATAATATGCATATATCAGCTCTGCGCCCGGATCAAGTCCAGGAAGAGTATATGAATCTGTTCCCGAAAGAGATCTCGGCCAGAGGTTCATATAAAGAGATGCTTCCATATCATCGAAGAACTGCCAGAATACTTCCTGAGAATCATTCTCATTCGGCACATATCTCGGAATCACGTCACCTGTGACAGGATCGATAGCCCCGTAAGCCTCCGAAAGATTGAATATTCCGTTCTTGATACAGATGAACTTGAAACTTGCCGTATTGGCGGGATCGTATGTGAAATTGAACTTCACTGATGTGCGGGTCACATCAGTGAACTCAAGATTGATATCGGATTTGTTGTCCATCGGAGTATCCTTCACAAGCACTTTGGTACGGAAAGGCTCTGAGAAATAAAGGTCGGAGAGCTCACCATAGAAATTCTTTCCGCAATATGCAATGATATATTCAGTATCAGGAACAAGGCTGTAATCAACCCACTTGGTATCGAAGCTGCCGCCGATGGCTTCCTGCTTCTGCTCATCGAAGCTGAAGTTCTCATTTGCAGTACCATATCCTCCGAGCGCAAGCATCTGAGCAAGCTCTGCCTTGACCTCATCTGATCCCTCGAGATAATATCTTCCGGAATTGATCTGACCTTCGGCATTATAGTCATCCATCCTCAAAGCAAGATGGAAACCGGAGCGGCATTCCTTGCCGAGAGTGATCTTATATTCAGCGTAGGTAGCCGAATAGTTCTCAGGATCAAGCTCATAACTAAGCTCAGCCTCTTCCGCATCCTGCGGGATCTCCTTCAGATGGAAATCCTTGCGCGAAAACACCTTTCCTGGAGTTCCGTTGGCATCCACACCGAATGCTGTAGCTGTAATCATAAGGTTCGGATCAGGATTATCCCAAGGACCGATCTGATATGCGAGATTGTCTGGATCGTCTACTGCAATAGGGGTATTAGGGACATACCAATGACGCATAAGGTCACGGAGCATCCTGTCACCGAAAGCATCAACGTAAGGATCAAGCATATCCTGGTTTGTACCGAAGTAATAGATTCCGGCACAGTCAGCATTAGGAATATGAGAGATGATTGCACCTCTGTACTGCGCATTCACTTCTATCTCCACGCTCGGATTGCCGATAAGAGGCTTTGCGGCAGTACGCACATATACAAGAACAAGCTCTGTTGCTGCTGCCTCCGAAGCGCTGTCATCATAACATCCAGCCACTGCAATGATATACTCGGCATCAGGAACAGGCCTGAGCTGAGAATACTGCGAGTTGGCCCAGTCAATAGTAAACTCAGCGTAATCGCCGGCAAGGTTATCAGGAGCGAAAGAATATCCTCCGCTTCCTTCTGCATTGAAAAGATGCGAGAGAATGATTCTTTCCACAGTTCTCTCGTCAGCTCCCAGACCTCCCTCGTCGATCATATAATTGTAAAGGACTGAAAGCGGATACACATCCAGTCTGTATGAAGCCACATCAGCTCCGGGAACAAGAGTGAACTTGAAATTGTTTTCAGTGACATCGAATGTCTTCACAGACACACCGGCATCTGAAGCGATGCATTCTCCGTCATAGATCTTCATAGGGATCTCCGGATGCGGAACCGGATGTTCACCCGCTATAAGGATGGTATCAGGAGTTGATATCGTGATTTCGTCAGTCGGAGGTTCCACAGGAGCAGGCTCCTCGCAGGATACCGACATCATTCCTGCCGCAACAATTACGGCAGCAGACCAAAGAATCTTAGTAATGAAACTGTTCTTCATAATCATATACGGTTAAAATCTGATTTTCCATTTACAGGGCAGATGCTGAGATTGTTGACGAAGCCCTTGTGATCGATCGCCAAGGCATATATGTACACATTATCGGCATTCCAGGCAGAGTCAACATCAGTCACATACTCCTTCGACACCTCTTCACCGGCCTTGACATCACCAAGCCTGTCACCCTTATAGGACGAAGATACTATCCTGCGTACAACGTGTCTGTGATTATATGAATCGTGGGTAAGGCTGCCATCCTTCTGATAATACTTGACATTATCCTCAACGACGAAGACAGCGATACGATATGATGAAGTCTTTTCCGAATGAAGCTTCGCCTTCACCTTTATCTTTCCGTCAGCGATCTGCGAATCCAAGGCAACTCCGCAATGTGAAGGATACTGCTCGAAGGCCTCCACAAGGCTGGATCTGAACGCATTTCCGTCCGAAAGTCCGCCACCTGTCCTGAGATCGGTAAGGAAAGACGGGAATCCTGTTCCTATCTTCATATCGGACATGATCTTGTCAGTCTCAGTAATGGCAAGTTCGTCAATGCCCTCACCCGCAGAATGAAAGGCCATAATGTGCACCGTCTCCTTATAAGCATCATTCCTTGAGATCACAAAGTTCATATTGGAGTATCCCGAAGGACAGAATGTACACCAGGCACCGGTAAACTCGAACACGGCCACATTCTTCACGAACTGGGACTCCACAGCCTCCACCTCGCTAGCCTCCAGTACCAATGTATTCGACTCCTTGCCGTCACAAACCGCCTTGACGGCATACCTGCCCGGTTCATATGTAGAAAACACATTCCCACTGATGAGGACAGCATCGACAGTGATCTGCGAACGCGAAGTGACATCTGCTCCGTCAAGGGTCACATTGAATGTAACCGCATCTGTACCGTCTGCCATAAGAGAGACCTTGTCGGCCTCAAGTACAGGCTCAGCTTCCACCACTTCTCCACCAGGATCCTGACATGAGAAAAGGGAAACTGCGGATGCAGCTGCAATAACAAAATATCTAAAAAAGTTTCTCATAGTCTCATCATCTGATTGCGTATTCCGCAGAACCGCCTATCTTGCACTCGTTCACATTGACGCATGTCCAGGTCTTCTCTCCGTCCCGGGATATGAGCGCAGCCACAACGACACGGAGATTATCCACATTCCATCCCGTCTCCACCTCCATAACATTCTCAGCAGCAACTTCAACACCCGGGGTGAAATTCGCCTTTCCGTTCATATTGTATCCTGTTACATCAGGAGCAGGCATTCTGCGCACCACATTATCGTGACGGTATGTAAGATCCGCTCCCATCTGTGAATGGTCAAGGCCGTCCTCTACAAGGAAGATCTGATATTTATATCTGGCAGCCACATTTGAAGTGATCTTCGACTTCACCGTAACCTTTCGAGCCGCTGAATCATAAGCAGTCTCTATCGCCACTCCGCAGATCGCGGGATTATTCCTGACCTCATCCTCGACAGCCTTCTTCATGGTGGAAAGGAATGTCTCGACTCCAGAAGCCTTGTGGAAGTTGAGATTGAAGTAAGGAAGTCCCTGGAATCCGTGGTACTTCTGGAATGCTGCAGTCGCCTGTACGGCCATCGGATCAGCCACTGAGGCAAAGTCCATATGGAAAGATACCGGAACAAGGACTCCAGGCATCTCTTTCTGCAGTTCCTTGATGTTGGCACTCAGTCCAGGACAGCTTGTACATCCTGTCGATGTATATTGTTCTCCAAGAACCTTCTTGACATATTCCTTCTGTCCGGCAACCTCTGATGCAACGATAATGATCTCATTCTCAGAAATATGCTCGCCTCCAGAGTAAAGATATGCTTTGAATCTGTATGTGCCTGGCGCAATTGTGGTGAACACGTTCGCACCGGCAGCCATATCCTCCGTCTTACCCTCATACTCCTTCACGAGATGCATAGTATTCTTGCGGCTGACATCCTCTGAACCGAACATCACCTTGAAAGTGACGCAGTCAGAACCGTCGGCAGCAATGGAAGTCTTGTCTGCAAAGATCTTCAGCACGCCATCCGGAACGATTTCACCATCACCGCCATCCGGAACGACACAGGAAGGCAAGGTGAAAATCGCAGCAAGAACAATGACGATATATCTGAAAAAGCCTTTCATATACCTATTTATTATATACGTAATCAGTAGTCTTGCCGAATCCGCACTTCGCGGCATTATCAACTATAGCCTTGCCGTTCTCTCCCTTCTTGAGAGCAAGAACCACTACGCTGAGATTCGCAAGGAAATCATCATCCGGCTTATTCGTTCCGAAAGAGAATGTAAAGTCGCGCACCTTTTCCTCATCCTTACCAAGGGTGAAACGGGTATCAGGTGCAAGACTAAAGAAGTTGACCGCATTAGCAGCAACAACCACATCGTTATAGATGCCGTCAACAGCATACCCTGAAGTATTCACAAGGCCGTCAGCCAGAAGTGCACAGGTAAGGTCATACTCTCCTCCGACGCTCGACATCATAGATGCGGAAACAACGAGTTCACCGCCCTCGAACTTGAAGGAATTGACCTTGACACCGCATGTGGCAGGAGATATGATCCTTCGTTCGCTGATGTTTCTTGTCACCATGGATACGGTTCTTGCATCATCGAGCTTGGCAAGATCATATACATTGGTCGGAAGTGCCAATGCCGTAGCACCTGTATGCAAAGCGGCACCAGCCGCAAGATCACCCTCACCGTATTTGACACTGAATGAGTCGTCATTATGACAGGCGAGAACGATGGTGTGTGCGGCTGTCTCCTCGTCAAGGCCCTTAAGGACAGTGGTCATAGACGGGCAGTTGACGCACCAACTGGCTGTAAGCTTGAACACAGCCACATTCTTATGGAACTTCTCATACCTGCTGCGGTTCTGAGCCTTTATCTTCACAGTATTGTTGGTCTCCGTTCCGCTGACAATGCCGACAAACTCATACTCTCCGTCAGCCATCGCCGAAAATCCGGTGGAATATCTGTCCAGACGGACTCCTGTAGCAACATTTTCATACCAGACCTTGCCCATATTGGCATCAACGGAAACGACATTTCCGTCCTGATCCTTGACAGTGAAGGTAGCTACATCCTTGCCGTCAGCCTCGATGACCTCCTTGTCAACAGAGATATAATATCCTTCCTCCAAAGGAACATCTACCGTTCCTGCAGGATCGCCGCAGGCAAAGAACATCGGCAATGCCGCCAATATCATTAAAATCTTCCTTATCATATCAGAATGAAGTGGTTATAGAAAGGTTTGCACCTGTATATGCCGGGATCTGACGACATACTCCACCGGAGCAGATGTAGCCTGCCTTGTATCTTCCGTATCCGAGAGCAACTCTTGTGCGTGACTTCGCATAGCTGACTCCGGCATTGTAGTAATGGATCTGAGTGCTGCCGTGATTGAACATATCACTTGCGAAGATACTCCATCTTGGAGCGAAGTTCACTTCAAGGAGAGCTGCCATCCAGTCCTTCTTGTCCTGCTTGGTCTGGAGATACTGGAGTTCGAGACGGGTCGAGAATGTCTTGGTCCATTTGTAGAGGAGGTCTGCCACAAAAATGTTCTGTGTCATATACTCCGCTCTTGCGCCATAGCTGTCGTTATACTGCTGGAGCGAATACAGGAGCACCATCTTGAAATCCTTTGTCCACTGTCTCTCGACATCGAAGCTGAAATCGCGGAAAAGAAGATTCCCGGGCTTGCAGGTACCCTCCTGAGCGATGGCATAATAAGTAGAGAAGTTTGCGTGAACCTTCATTCCCCTCTTTCCACCGATGGCTGTGCCGCGACGGAAGTTATAGAATGCATCCACCTGGCCTCCGATCTCACCGCTGTTGATGAACGAACCGATGATGTTACCGGTCTGAGCATTGTACGGATGATGAGTAGTGAGCATATAGGTGTACTGGGTTGACATCGCAGGGATGTAGTTCATCATATTCGATGTCGAAGTATTGCCGGATATGATCTTCGAATCCATCCACTCCAGACGACGTCCGGTCACAGTGACTCCGAGTCCGCGTCCGTTATATCCGAGCTCGAGAAGCTGGGCATTACCCTTCTTCTTGAGGTACCAGTTTCCGTCAGAAGGATCAGGATTATTATAATATTTATCACCTGCGCCTACCCATTCTGCCTTCGCGAAAAAGCCGTTAGACTCGAAGTTGGCCCTTCCCGACCATCCTGTGGTATTTGGCTTTCCCCCCTCATCTACAAGGTCGATGGATATAGGCTCATATCTGCTGAGCACCGATCCCTCGAGAGCAAGGTACATATTGTCCCAACCTGCAAGATTCGAAAGCACGAAACTGAGGTCGGCACCGCGCACCTGAGTATCTGTATTTGTGAGTGTCTTAGGCTGCTTGGTGTTGTTTGTAAATACGCCCATACCGAAGCGTGGAAGTCCCCAGAGAGCCTTGAAAGCCAGGATATCATTGTAATTGTATGTAAAACGCGCACCCATTACGGCATTGTTCAGGCCAAGAGCCCTGTCCTCCCAGCTGCGGAAAAGAAGACCGCTTCCGAACTGATCGTAGAATGTACCGGCTGTGATGGAGAAGTCATCATCCCTCCACATCGCATATACATTGCTAAGATTCACTCCGGAAAGTTCCACAGGATATCCGACAGTGGATGGCATATATCCTTCCATCTGGATTCCGGCCGAGAACCTGCCCTTGTAATAATCCAGCTTGAGATAATTGTTCGATCCGAAACGGTCGTCACCTGTAAGGGCGTTTGTCTTGTTGTCCTCGAAATAGTAATGATCATTGGTCTCGAAGCTGCCTGTGAGGTAGCCTGACTCCTGTGCATTGGAAATGCCGCAGAGAGCCATTGCAGCCAATGATACGAGAATGGCTTTGTTCATTGTCTAATTAGGATTTCGGTTGTTTATATCCGGTCTACTTTGAGCATTTCTTTATTGCGTCGAAAAGTTCGACCTCGTTTCCAGGTACGTATGAAGTGTGGGAATATACGATCTTTCCCTTGCCGTCAACAACGAATACATGAGGTACGACAGACACGTTCATAGCCCTCATAAAGTCCTGGTTCTTATCGAAGAGAAGCACATAATCCTCTCCCCAGCCGCGTCCTTCAGCGAACGACTTTGCCTTGGCCATCAGACGGCTGTCATCGGTAGATACGGCCACAACACGGAACTCCGCCTCATCAAGCCAATCAGGAAGAGCATCATAAACAGCATCAAGCTCGCGGATGCAAGGTTTGCATGATGTCGACCAGAATGAAATGATCATAGGGGTTCCCTCATCTAAAAGAGTTTTCGTATTGAAGGCTTCTCCCTTTGAATTTTCAACTGTAACAGAAGGCACCTGCGCAGCGCAGATAGCCGATACGAAGAGTGCAAGACTCAAAAGAAATGTTCTCATAATGATTTTAAGATTATGTTTTATCCTGATTTTCAATCCAGTACAAATCAAAAAAAACTTGGCAAAAATACGCAAAAAAAATCTCTTTTTCAATTATTTTCTGCGGATTCCATTAGACGCAAGTCTATGGGACTCAAGAAATGATGCGATAGAGCGCAATGGTACGGGCTGCTTCGGCCACATCGTGCACACGAAGCATATCGGCTCCGTTCTCCAAAGCCTTGAGATGAAGGACCTGTGTAGCCGGCAGAGACTCTTCAGGGGTTATACCCAACAGCTTATATATCATGCTCTTACGTGATATACCCACAAGCACGCGCCTGTCTCCGTCAATATTTCCGAACGACTTGAGCGAGCGGAGAAGTTCGTAATTCTGTCCGATTGTCTTCGCAAATCCAAAGCCAGGATCCAGGATCCACTCCTTGATTCCGACAGCGGCAGCCTTGACCGAAAACTCCTCGAAATAGCGGCGCACCTCCCCAACAACATCCCCGTAATCTGTCAGATAACTCATAGTCATAGGATTACCCCTCTTGTGCATGGCGATGTAGCCAAGCCCCAGACGTCCTGCAGCCGGCAGGATTGAAGGATCATCCTCTCCGGCAGAAATATCATTCACGATGAAGTCACCGATGATGTCATAGGCCTTCTCCACCACAGATGACCAAACCGTATCGATGGAGATACGCACATCCGGAAAGGCATCTCTGATAACTTTCAAAGCTGGTTCAAGCCTCCGCCATTCCTCCTCCGCGCCCAAGATCTGAGCCCCGGGACGGGTAGAGCAGGCACCGATATCAAGGATGGAGGCTCCTTCTTCGACATGTCTTCCGGCAAGGGAGAGAGCAGCCTCCAGAGAAGTGCAGCGGCTTTGGCGGAAGTAGGAATCATCTGTAAGATTGATGATTCCGAGAATGTCTATCTGTCTGTTCCTGTCCATATACATCAGCAAAGATAATAAAAGATTCCGATGCTGCACCACAAATATGGATAACAAATAAAACCTAATTTAGAGCCTGTCGAGAAATCTTTTGACTATATTTGCAGGATGAACACTAAAAACCATACGAAATGCTTGTAGTCCTTGAAGGCCTGGACGGAGCCGGCAAATCCACTCAGGTCAAGAAACTCAGAAACTATCTCGAAAGCCTTTTCGGCACCATAGAATATATACATTTCCCCCGTTACGATGCACCGGTCTATGGAGATCTGATCAGCCGTTTCCTCAGGGGAGACTTCGGCAACAACGAGACCGTGCATCCTCAGCTGGTGGCACTTCTTTTTGCAGAAGACCGTCACGGAGCCGCACCTTCAATGAAAGAGGAACTTGCCAAGGGAGGATGCGTCCTTCTGGACAGATATGTATATTCCAACATAGCATACCAGTGCGCCAAACTTAAGTCACAGGAAGAGGCTGAAGAGCTGCGCGAATGGATATTCAACACCGAATACGGAGACTTCGGGCTTCCGGTTCCGGATCTGAACATCTTCCTTGACGTTCCGATAGGATTTGTGGAATCAAAGCTGAAAAGCCAGCGAGGCGGGGATGACAGGGCATATCTGGAAGGTGCCCAGGACATCCACGAAGCGGACATCGAATTCCAGAAGAGGGTACGTGACATGTACAGGGCCCAGTGCTCCATCGATCCGAAATTCATACGCATCGACTGCTCGGACGATTATGGCGAAATGCTGCCTCCGGGAGCGATTTTTGCCAAGATCAAGGAAATAATCGACAATACTGTCACGAAATAGATATGGCATACGTTTTCAAAAAGTTGAAGAGATTCTGCGGCTTCATAGCCGGCTTCGTATTCTTCATTTCCGGCATAGTCAAGCTGCTTGACCCAGTCGGAGCAGGCCTTGTGATGGATGAGTATTTCTCATTCCTGCACCTTGGCTTCCTTGGCTGCGTTTCGAAGCTCACCGGTACGGCATTCGCACTCGCGGAAGCAGTGCTCGGAACAGCTATGATCACCGGTGTATGGAGAAAGACCACGGCGGTTGCGGCATTCATATTTCAGGGATTCTTCACCATCCTGACCCTGACACTGGTCATTTTCAATCCTGAAATGGACTGCGGATGCTTCGGCGAGGCCATACATCTGACTCATCTGGAGACATTCCTCAAGAACATAGCTCTTGCCCTGCTCCTTGTCATCGCATATATTCCGATGAACGACTTAGGAGAGCCGAAGAAGGTCAAGTATGTGTCCTTCTCACTCGTAACCTTGTCCGTAGCGGCATTCACCTTATACTCGTGGATGTACATACCGATAAAGGACTTCACCGAATACAAGCCAGGAGCCGTACTGCACTCTGCCGAATCAGATGTTTCTGAGGAAGATATGTACGAGGCTTCCTTCATCTACGAAAAAGACGGGAAACAGGAGGCATTCGACCTGCAGCACCTTCCAGACTCGACCTGGACATTCATCAGGACTGAAACCGTCATGAAAGAAGGGGCGGAAAGCAAAGGGATCAATCTCTCTTTCTACAACGCAGAAGATGAATACCGTGACGAACTTGCAGCACAGGGGAAGGTATTGGTAATCTCTGTATATGACCCGGAAATAAAACCGGGAAAGTGGGAAAGGATCGCAGAAAGAATCAGTTACTCTGAATCAGCCGGCTTCCGCACGATACTGATAGCGGCATCAGCTCCTGACACATTCGCCGAGACTATGGAAAAGGTTGGAGAGGAAAGCAGGAAGGCCATTGAAGATAATTTATATTTCTCTGACTACAAGACGCTTATCACACTCAACAGGTCTAACGGCGGAGCCACATACTTCAGTGACGGTGAATTGATATGCAAATGGGCATTCCGCTCGTTTCCGGATCAGGAGCAGCTCGAAAAGATAAGCCTTGGCAACGACACGGAAGCTTCCATCGAAAGGAGTACACGTAAGGATCTTGCCTTCCAGGGTTTCCTCCTATACGTAACAGCCGTAATGCTTCTGCTTTAGAATCATAAGGACAAACAGAAATCCTCCCGACCGGAATTGAAGTTCCTGCCGGGAGGATTTATCATTGATGTCAACATTACTTGTATTCGAACTGAACTGAAGTGCCTATCTTGGCAACAACCGCATTGTTCACTATAGTAGCCCTGCCTGAGCTGTCAGGAACATAGACGCAGAGGACAAGGTAGGCATTCTCCATAACCGGAGCCTTCCATATCGAACCTCCGTACGGCTTCTTGTTCCACTGCATCGAAGCATCATTGAGATCCCAGCAGAAGAAATACTCCGCAGTTTCTCCGGCCTTGATAGTGCCCAGCTTATGACCGTAAAAATTAGATGAACAGTCAGCATAACGCACACAGTGATCATGTATGTGCATCTCTGTCTCCGACGGCTTTGCTCCATTCTGCTGGCCCTTGATGCCATTCTCCATCAGAAGGGCTCCGATCCTGTACTGACCTTCAACAGCAGCCTTGACAGCAGCCTTGATAACGAGCTGACCGTCCTTGTAGGCACTGTTCACAGAGATTCCCGCCATAGCCTCCTGACCAGAATAGATTGCATTCATCCAGTTCTTGATGTCAGCAGGAGTTGTGCCTGTACCATAACCTGTAGTCTCCACGAGATCCAGGTTGATCATAGGATAGTTGCTGGCAGTAATATATTTGCTGATGAATGCAGGATCATCCTCATTGTAGCTGTGCACAGCTGTCCTTACCACCTTGTCAGCCATCTCAGGCTCTGAAAAGACCGAAGCAAGAAGAGTCTTCATGCCAGGGCAGTTCATACAGCCGGTACCGGTAAACTGGGTAAGGAGCGATCTGCGGACAAACGAAGTATTGGATGGCTCCGGATCCGAAGGAGTAGAAGGGATTTCGGCAGCAAATGAAGTGATCTTTACTTCATTGGACATCAGTGTATAATATTCTGCCCAAATTCCGAACTCACCTGTCTTTGAAGTAGTGAACTTGAAATCCTTCACCTCGATCACGGCATCATTGTTCTGACTGTCGTGGAAGATCACATCAGAAGTCACAGGCTTTCCATCAAGAGTCACTGTCAGCGTTGCCGCGTCAGTACCGTTCGACTGGATTATCTGCTTGTCAACGGTAAGAGCAAGCGTACCTGTAACCTCAGGCTTTTCCGGACCCGGAGTATCAGGTTCTACAGGATCTCCACAGGCTCCAAGCATCGCCGCCGCAAAGAGCAGCGATGCATATTTCAAAATTTCCCTCATATTCATTATCTGTTCAGATATCTTGGTGAATCAGTATCGAGAGTCTTCTCGAGTTTTTCCATTGTGA